>JADMIO011210326.1_pt1 | contig 45673 bp, 53 predicted proteins | sample 8958161 | NCBI WGS metagenome assembly JADMIO01 (sample SAMN16585339, study PRJNA669376) | soil metagenome | isolation source: Crop rotation soil | place: USA: Cullars Rotation, Alabama | collected 2011
CGCGACAACTTGTCCACGTGGAATTCTAAGCTTAGGATCCCAATGTGCTGGAAAGCTTTAGTTTTGGGTCATCCCACTTTGTGATCTTGCCAAGGAAGATGTCTGCCAGAACAGGACCCGTGAGCTTTAATCCCTTGTTCGGGATTCCAATGACATTGTATGCAGCCGTGACCGAGCCTATTGTTTCAGGTATGTGCACTGCTGATGCTGGCAGGGCGCTTATCTGTGCCGCAGTGAGCGGCGCATCTGATGCGCCAAAATCAACTGTCTTTTGCGTGAACTGGGCAATGCCTCCGCCGCTTCCAATTGACTGGTAGTTAAGGTTTACATTGGAATTTACTTTCTGGTATTCGACGCGCCAGGTGTCAATCAATGGAAATGGGAATGTCGCGCCAGCTCCATTGAGCGTTACTTTGCTCTGCGCAAATGCTGCCGACGACATTGCAAGTGGCACAATCGACGCCAACAGCATGCCTGCGACAAGCCATGTGAAAAACTTGCGTTGTTTTCCTTCTACAGTATGCATGAGTATGAGAAAAGAAAATATGAATTAAACGTTAACCGCTATAATTCACGTACATCTCAATAGTTCTATAATGATCACATACTCTCTATAGCGCCAGCAGGACTTGATTTCAGTGTAAAAATATTTTCATCGCAACGGTCAAGTCGAGGTTGGTGGTTGGACCCAATAGCCTTCATGGGGAATGGGGGAAGTGCAGCCATTGGGTTTCCAACAACCTCAACACGTGGCTCATTCATGGTTATGAGACGATAGAAGAAAAGACTATCTAACATGATACACTGTCATCAATATAGATCATGAAAAAATGAAAAAGAGGAGAGTCTCGCTCCCGTTAGGAAACCGAGAACTTTGTTTCTTGTACGCCAGACAGTATGTCTGGGTTGGCAAGGTCGCTCACCACGAATGTCCTTATTGTGTACTGGCCTGATGCGTCTGGCATCCATGACAGCCCTACTTCAGCTTCGTCGTCTGCGTTGAGCTTGCCTGTCTGCCATGCCAGGAACACGGTGATGCCGCTAGAGTCCCTTACCTCGATTATTGCGGCGAATTGCTGGTCGCTGTCTAGGTTGTTGGCGATAGTTGTTGACAGTATCACTTGCTGGCCGACATTGACCTGATCCAGCTGCTTTCCTACGACATCCTTGATTGAAGGCGCCGATGGGGACGTGCTTTCTTGTACCCCTCCTTCAATTATCTTGCCGACCTTGACCGTGTAGGTAAAGTCCTTGTCATGCTCATCACGTGGGTCGTAGTTTGCAGGGAAGGAGTCGGTATAGGTGATTGTGACAGTGTCGCCAATCTGGGCTGTTACCGCGTCTGACTCGGACTCTTCGACTATAGGTACCTGGACGGTAAAGATCCCCGTGTTCGCGCCTGTCTCTGTTGCGACAAAATTCTCACCTATTCTATCTGCTTCGGTAGAGGCTCGTATCTCTTCAATCACGTCTATCACGTCAGGATCCCTGTTGGCATCCGGATCTTCCACAGTTACAATCATTGTTTCGCCGGGCAGGTATGCCTGCTTGTCGGTAGATATTACTGGATCGAATGCATTCACTTTGATTACGATGTTGGTTGTGTCCGGGCTATGGCTGTCGTGGTTCTCGTCCCTGTAGCTGATAGCAATCGTGTCTCCCGGCTCTGCAGGGAAGTCAAGGTCATTGCCTGACGCAACAAAAACAATGTCCGCATCGCCATTCTTTTGTGCAGGAGTTATCGGAATTAGCGTCATGGTCAGTTTGAACTCGCCGCTGTTGTTGCTGGTTTCTTCCATCTGCAGGCCGTCGTCCCCGAGTTTGATTTGGCTGTCGCTTATGTCGTTGTTGTCGCTAGCTATCTTCAGAACGTCGAAATCAATGACGTCTTCGGAGTTTGGATCTTTGTTCAGGTCTGCGTCTACTAGAGTGAGTATTATTTTTGTGCTTGGGCCAATTCCACTTGCCGGTGTGATTGTCAGCTTGCCGTTGCTTGAAGGCGGGATCAGCTTAAGCTCCCTTTCTGCGTTGTCGCCGTTTGACGTGACAACGTCCTGGTATGTAACCGTGACGTCGTCTACCAGCTTGTCACCATCCAGAATATCAAAGTCTTCGCCGACTACCAGCTTCTTTGTGAAGATTCCCGAGTTTAGGTCTGTTTCATCCAGCAACTTTGTAATGGGATCCAGGCCATCTGGCTTTATCTGGACTTCTACCTGCTCTTTGACGTCCCTGTCGTGGTTCTGGTCAAGGTCTGTCACCGTAAGCGTGATCTCTTGGCCGGAGTTTATGGTCTTTGAAGTGGTCGTCAGTATGCCGTTGTATCCCTTCAGGACCGTAGAGGCGGTTTTGTCCTTGTAATCAGCCACGAGCCTTGCATTTACCAGCTCGTCAGGTTCAAAGTCGCACGTCTGGGCGCCGCCGGTTCCAACAGCCGTATTGAAGTCGAATGTTTTGTCAAATATTCCAGTGTTTGCGCCTGTCTCCGTAAATGTCTGTGTTGCCCCGGTCATGCCGTTGCATATGTTGATGTCCCCTGTGGCTCCTCCTGCTATTGCGTCGAGCAGCACATTGCCATTTGCAGCTTTGAGCTCAACGGTAAGGTCCGAAACTCCTCCTACTGTGCCTGCTGTACCAGCGTCCGTGGCGCCCGCGTCATCCAGCAAGCTAAAAGTCCATTGCTCCACTGTCGAGGAATCCTTGTTGAGGCCCGGTTCCGTGATGAGCAGCTTTATTCTGGTTCTTTTTGCATCCAAGTTGTCAAATGTAGGAACCTGCGTGGCTCCGGCACCGGTGCCGTCAGTCCCCCTGCCCTGCTGGACAAAAGGTACTGCATACTCGTTTTGCTGCCATGCCACTGTCTCGCTTGCCTCATTGATCGTCAATCTGGCGGAAGATTCAAGCGGCGAATCAAGCAGCTGGTCTACCCACTTGAATTCTGTATTGTCACCGTCTTTGCTGCTTCCTGGAGAAGCAAGAAGCTCGTACTCAAATTCTGCCGAGAATATGCTTGTGTCTTTTCCGGTCTCTTGGAAGGATACGAGTATGTCGCTTACAGGGTTGCTGTTACCTGCTTTATCTCCACCAACTACGGAATCCAGCTGCAAGTTTGCGATGTCTACCGTGTTGAAGAGGATCGACGATACTGTCAAGGTTCCACTGGCAAACGATGCACCGGGAATTGTCAGGTCAAACGAGTCCACGGAGTTCTTGTCGTCGTTCAGATCCGGGTCAGTGACTACAAGGAAGACCTTGTCCTGCGCGCCGATGTGCGACTGTCCAAGCGACACTACCGCAGGCGTGTTTGCGGCAGCCTTGCCCTTGAAGAGTATTATTTTTGCGTCGGCAGCCACGTCGCCTCCAGCTTCGCCGTTGTCAATGTCTGTGTTGATGTCTGCAGCCTTGTCAGGCGTAAAGTCGGCATACCTTACCAGGATGTCGGATTTGGCCGCATTTGCGTCTTCGATGTCTATTATTCCGTTGTTGTCTGTCACCGGGCCTATCGTGACTTCAAACACGTTGTTTGCCAGATCTGGCACAAAGAGGCCGGTGTTGACTCCTGTCTCGATGAGGTCTACGGGTGTATCCTTGATCGTTTCGTCGTCATCTGCCCCGCTGCTGGACAGGTCTGCCGCGATGGCGTTTACCAGCCTGTCCTTCACCTTAGAGTCCAAGTTCCTATCCGGGTCGAGCACCTTGACTGCCAGCTCGCTCCTTGGGGTTGCGGGGTTTGTAACGTCCTGCAGCAGCCCGTCTGAATTGTCAACCGTGACTGATTCTGAAGTGTCGTCGTCTCCCGGCATGCCTGCTTCGTCAGCATCATAGAACTCGTCATTTGGATACACCTGAAAGTCTTGCATCTCTATCTTGACAGATTTTGGAGTGTCATCAGCTTGCAGGTCAAAGATACTGTTTACAGAAAGGCGCACTTCAAAGATACCTGAATTGTCAGAGGTTTCATTGAATCCAAGCGCTGCGTCAAATATTGCTTGACCCAGATTGTTGTCTGCTACTCCCGTGTAGGTCATTGTCAGGTTGCCAAGTGTATCGCCAAAGTTTAGATCGTCTCTTCCTGTTGGGTCATTGTTTGCGTCCTGATCCGTGACTTTCAGATAGACAAAGCCGTCAGTGCCGACTGTCGTCCTGTCAAGCGTAACGTCAGCCTTTGCATCTTCATACGTCAGGGTATCGGCGCTTGCATCCTTGTATGTGATCGTGATGGTTGCGCCTTCGTTAAGCGATATCCCATCGGTTGCGCCGTCAAAGACGTCGTTAGACGCGTCGGTGCCAATGTCAATGTCGCCGCCTTCGGTGACGTAAACGATCTGGGAATCGGTGCCAAATTCAGAGTCAGCCAGATCGCCTTCGACCACGTCAGCGTCGGCAGTCACGTAGAACACGAATTTGCCCGAATCGCCAATCTCTGCCGAGACATCGCCAGCGTCATCGCCCACGGTGACGTCGTCTATCAATGAGTCAGAGCCGCTGCGGACGTCAAACGAGACACTTAGTTCGTCCTGCTCTGCTCCGTCGTTGTTGTCTTTTAGGTTGTCATCTGTTATTGTGACTTGTACGACGTTGCTGCCAAAGAAAGTGGCTTTTGACAGGCTTATGGTCTCTCCTGCAGCTGCCGCGTCTTGCAACCTGAGTGGGCTGTTCACCGCTCCAAAAGAACTGACTGCAAAGATGCTTAGTGATAGCAGCACTATCATTCCTATGCCTTTGATCTTTTCATGTAGCAATTTCCTATCTCTACTCTCGAATTTTCTTATAGAAGATTTAGGATTTGCCGATGTTGTTCCCCTAGATCATCTAGATCTAGGTGGATGGCATCGGCAGTCCTATAGTGCACTGTCAAGCATGTAGATTGTACCTCCAATGCTAGTTCACCTGTGACAGGCCTCTTTCCTTAAGGATCCCGTTCAGTATATCCAGGTCATAGATTTTTGAAAGGTCCGGCTTTGACGTACCCAAAAATCCAATCTTAAATGCATCGTCTGCGGATTTGAATAGTGATGTCTTTATCGGATCCCATGTCAGCTTTAGTCTTGAGAATCCTTCATTGAACTCGTCTACCGGTATGGTCTTGCCAGTGAGCTTGTTGAGCTCTGCATTGAATACAGTGACAGCCTCATCAGGATGGTCATTTATCCAGTTGGTCTCGTCAATGTTTGCTTCAAGCAGCTTCTTTATCACGTCCGGATTCTTTTGCAAATATTCTGTTCTTGCGATAATGTGCGAAGTGACGAATTGCCCGTCTGGCCACAGAGTCCTTTCATCCACGAATATTTTGCCGTTGGCCTCCTTGACTAGCTTGGCTCCCCATGGCTCCGGCACCCACGCACCATCGATTTCCTTCTTTACCATCAGCGTGAAAATGTCAGCGTTTGCAGCCGGGATTACTTCTACGCTTCCGCCATTTTCCTTTGTCTTGAAGCCGTTGCCAAGCAGGTATGTACGCAGTGCGACGTCCTGGGTGTTGCCAAGCTGCGGTGACGCAAATTTCTTGTTTGCAAAATCTGCTGTTGAATTGATGCCTGCATCGTTTCTTACCACGAATACCGCGCCGCCGCTAGCCGCGCCAGAAATAATGCGCAATGCCTCGCCATCAGATTGCACATAGCCGTTGATCGCGGGGTTTGGACCAATGTATGTAACGTCAATCTGGTTTGCAAACAGCGCAGTGATGGCCGACGGACCTGCATTGAATACCTGGGTCTTGACTTCAACGTTATCCCCTAGGGCTTTCTGGAAGTCTCCCCTGCCAAGCCCGATTACTGCCTGCGCGTGGTTGATGTTTGGGAAATACCCTATTCTCAGTGTCTTTTGTTCAGTTGTTACTTCGCCGCTCTGGCTTGCAGTTGTTTTCGTTGCTGGCAATACCGCAAGCGGCACGGCAATAGCAATTATTACAGCTACAATGGCAGCAGCTATTCCTATCTTGACTTTGCTTTCCATATGCTTTGGCAATCAAGCAAGTTGGAATAATAATCCTGTCAACTGCGCATACAGGGAAGATTGTGTGCAGGATCAAGTTGCTAGGTCAGCCTAAGTTACGTAGTCCGCAGCCGAAACTGCATATGGTGCAAAAACTGCGCCATAACCTTCTATCCTGCACATTTCACGCAAATAATATTGCAAATGCAAGACAAGTGACCTATGCTCAGACATCCAGAGAAAGAGATTCACTTTGTGATATGCGAAAATTGTTTCTGGTGTGCCTCGTATCTGTCTGCATCTGCCGCGGAGCAATGCCCACTTTGCGCTGAAAGCAGAATAGAAGCGATCCCGATCTCTTCAAACGAGGAATTCACGTTCAACCATGAGCCAAAGGCGGGGCTGGTGCTGAATTTTGCAGTAAGAAGCGAATGAAGGGCGGTGGCAAAAGGCTTCATAGAATAATGGCAATACATAGATCTATATGCTAAATGTGGGCAATAGATATCAATCCAAAAACCCCTAGACATCATAATGCAGACTGTCAATTTGATTAAAAATCCTGAAGGGCATAGCTTTGCACTTTGCGAATCATGCTTTTGGTGCGCAACCATCCTAGAAGATAGAGAACAGCAGGCATGTCCGGCATGCGATGGTAATATCTCCTTGATTCCGCTGGCAAGAGACGAGGAATACAGGATCAAGCTCGATTCGAGCGCAGGCTTGGAGATGTCGTTTTCTAAAAGATAAGATAATTTGATATATCATGACGACAGCCTTTGCTTTAGTGGAACTTTACATACTGCGGCATGGCGAAGCTGGCAAGAGGCTTCAAATAGGAAGCAGAGATTCCGAGCGCGCCCTAACGATAGCTGGCAGGGAAGAAGTTGATCAGGTAGCTGAAGCCCTTGCCAAACTCGATGTCAAGTTTGACTTTATTGCCACAAGCCCATTAAAGCGTGCATATCAGACAGCTGAAATCGTCGCCAAGGCAATGAAGGTAAAAAAGGGGAGCATGGAGCAATGGAACGAGCTCAAGCCTGAGGGAAAAAGGCAGGAGCTGTACCGCAGGCTATCGCAGTTCAAGCAAGAGTCTTCAATTCTGGTGGTGGGCCACGAGCCTTACCTGAGCGCCATGATAGGCGAGATGTCCTTTGGAAGCGCCGGCAACATTGTTCTGAAAAAGGCGGGCTTGGCAAAAATAGAGGTGAGATCATTCCAGCCAAAGATCAAGGGCGACCTAAAATGGCTCTTGACTCCAAAACACCTGAAAAAAATAGCTAAATGATCACGTAGATTTCTGCAGGACACCAGCAGGTTCGACATTGACGGGGAAGTATGTGTTATAAATATTGAAAAAATAGTAAAAGATGTGCATAAGCAAATCCTGCTTTCGCAGATTTCCACAAAGCCTATTGAACCCCTGACAAAAGAAAAGACGGCTGCAAAGACATCAAAGTGGATCAAGCGCATAATTGAATTGCAGATGGTGTTGTACGCCGAGAAAAACCAGGCACTCCTTGTGATTTTGCAGGGAATGGATGCAAGTGGCAAGGATGGCGCAGTAAGGAAAGTATTTTCTTGTTGTAATCCAGCATGGCTCCAAGTTCATCCGTTCAAGAAACCAAATGAAGAAGAAGCTGCTCATGACTTTCTTTGGCAGGCGCACAAAGTATGCCCCGCAAAAGGCATGATCCATATCTTTGTTAGATCTTATTACGAGAGCGTAATAGCCGACGGTGTGCACAAGATCATTTCCAAACAAGAAGCTGAGGAACGCATCGATTGCATCAACGAATTTGAGAAGTTACTGGAGCGGCATAATAACACCAGAATATTGAAATTCTACCTTCATACTTCGCAAAAGGAGCAGAAAAAACACCTTCAGGAACGAATAGACAACCCGTTGAAGCAATGGAAGCACAATCCGGATGATTGGAAAGAGGCAAATCTTTGGGACAAGTATATGCAGTGGTATGAATTTGCCATCAATCATAGCACAATTCCTTGGCACATAATTCCAGTCGACGTGCGGCCTTATAGAGACTACCTTATCGCGAGAATAGTCTGTGAAAAATTGGAAGAAATGAACCCTAAACTTCCCCGCACTAAAGACAGTTCATGAATCTACATTCAAGAAATCATTTCTCGCTGCCATGTTTCACATGATGCATGAGCGCTGAAAAGAGATCTATATAGATAATATTATTATCGAGGCTGTTGCAATTTGAACCAGCTGCTGCATCAAAATGAAAGTATCGGTTATTGACCTTGGCTTTAACTCTGTAAAGCTGGTTAACTATGACATAAAAAAAGACGGCACTTTCAAGGCTTACCAGCAGGAAGGAGTGAAGGTTAAGCTTGGCGAGGGGCTGCACAAGACAGGCTACCTTGGAAAAGAGCCTGTTGAGCGAACCATTGACGCGCTATTGATGTTCCATGACATCATTAATTTTGATTCTGTAAGGCATGTCCTGCCTGTGGCCACAAGTGCCGTCAGAGAAGCAGGCAACAAAAATGATTTCCTGAAGCAGGTTTACAGCCAGACAGGCTTCCAGTTCAAGGTGCTATCAGGGCAGGAGGAGGGACTCTACTCGTACATCGGCGCACTGCAGTCGACCTGCATCCCGACCTCGCTCTTTTTTGATCTCGGCGGCGGCAGCCTGGAGCTTGTATACACTGAAAATTATGGCATCAAAAAGATCAAGTCGTACCCCCTTGGCGCTCTCAGGCTGACACAAACATTTGGAAAAAAGGACGGCACATTTTCAAAAAAGGACTACAGCAAGATGGAAGAACATGTGTTTGATGCCCTGCCAGATAGAAAGGAGCTTGACTTGAACCCGGACACCACGCTTGTGGGAGTCGGCGGCACGTTGAGGGCAATGGCCAGGTACGACCAGCAATTGAGAGAATATGAGCTTGACAAGGTCCACAATTACCAGCTTGATTATGCATCTGTATCTTCCATCGCGGAGGAATTCTACGGTATGGACGCAGATGAGCTGGCAGAAGCAAAGGCAATAGGAAGTAACAGGATCGATACTGTGACCGCCGGCGCTGCAACAATCAAAATGATCATGAAAAAGTTTGATTGTGAAAAGGTGGTAGTAAGCGCGCAGGGCCTGCGCGAGGGGATACTATCGGTGTTTGTACGCGACCCAAAGACGTTCTACAGCGGCAGCATCACCAACGAAAAGGCAAAGACTTTCGTGACCTTTGCTTGCCAGATAGAAATGCTGCCGCAGCATACAGTCACACTCATCAGACCTCTGGTTGCAGCCGGCCTTCTCCGGGAGAAGGAAAGGATGATCCTGACGCACGCCATCAAGCAGGCGGCGGACCTGCCGCCGATGACCAACCTGAACAGCCTGTTCTACATGATGATGGAGGAGGACAACGCGTTTTTGAGCCACAGGGAGCAGCTGATACTAGCGCTTTCAATAGTCCACACCAAAAAGGAAAAGGCGGCCGACTGGCTCTTTTCCCGCTACAAGTCGATACTGGAGCCCCAGAACAAAAAGTCAATTGAAAAGATATCCGCGTGCCTTGTACTTTCGGCGATACTAGAGAGGGCAAAGGCAAACGTCAAGCTGTCTACCAGGGGCAAGAAAATAGACATGAAGATAATGCCTCTGCCAAGGCAGTTTATTCCATTGGTGCTTCTTGAAAACGCGGTAAAGAATTTCCAGCAGGCATTTGACGTTTCAATCGACTGCTCCATTGAATCAGCGACCCAGACAATGACCAAGGAGAAGATGATAGTATGAGAGGTGTCAGCAAATCCAGAGTAGAGGGTAAGCTTATCATCGTGGAAGGCGTAGACGGTTCTGGAAAATCCACCCAGATCCGGCTGCTTGAAAAATGGCTTCGCTATGCCGGCGTGCCGGTGTTTTTCACAGAATGGAATTCGTCAGAGCAGGTCAAGGAGATAATATCAAAAGGCAAGAAGAAGAGCCTGCTGACGCCCACGACCTTTAGCCTGCTTCATGCAACAGACTTTGCGGCAAGGTACGAAAGGAATATCCTGCCACTGCTGCGTGCCGGCTACATCGTTCTTGCAGATCGCTATATCTACACCGCCTTTGCAAGGGACGTTGTCAGGGGGTGCAGCCCCGAATGGGTGCGCCATGTTTACGGTTTTGCAGTAAAGCCGGACATTGCTTTTTACTTCAGGGTGCCAGTAGAAATCTCATTTGACAGGATAGTGAAGAACAGGCCCAAGTTAAAGTACTACGAGGCCGGCATGGACCTGAACCTGAGCAACGACCCATACGAGAGCTACCGCATTTTCCAAGGAAGGATAGTGGAGCAGTACGAGTCAATGGTCATCACTGAAGGGTTTACGGTTGTCGACGGCACGGCAGACATTGAAGAGCAACAAAAGAATGTCAGGCAGAAGGTAATGGAACTGCTTCCGCGGCAGATGCCAAAGAATCAGAGGGCAGTTGCCAAATGACGCAATCAAGGATCAAGAACGAAGCAAGGCCAATCAGGTATTACGGCAAGGGAATACCATACATTCAGGACACCGAGGTCAAGGGCAGGCTCATAGTCATCGAAGGGCCTGACGCATCTGGCAGGAGCACGCAGATCGGGCTGATAACTGCAAAGCTCGAAGCTGACGGCCATGCTGTTCTCAACACCGGCCTTAGGCGGTCAGAGCTGGTGGGCGAGGGCATCATGGAGGCAAAAAAAGAGCACATGCTCGGGAGGAGGACGATGAGCCTCTTTTACGCTGCCGACTTTGCAGACCAGCTTGAAAACAAGATAATGCCGGCGCTCCGCGCCGGCTACATCGTGCTGGCTGACCGGTACATCTACACGCTGATGGCAAGGGACGCCGTCAGGGGCATAAGCAAGAGGTGGTCCCACCAGCTTTTTGGGTTTGCAATAGTCCCGGACCTGGTCTTTTACATTGACGTTGCCCCTGAAGAGCTCGTGCACAGGGTGTTCCAAAAGAACACTTTCCTTGACTACTACGAATCAGGCGCTGACCTGGGGCTTTCTGATGACATGTACGATTCGTTCATTGCCTACCAGCACCTGATCGCCAAGGAATTCCGCAACATGCAAAAGCGCTACAACCTTGTCCTGGTAAACGGCAACAGGCCGGTCCAGGAAATAAACGCCGACCTGCAAAAAAGGATCGATAGCTTTCTCCACTCCCATTAAGTGATGCATCATGGCAAGGTCAGCGTTTGAGAAAAAGTTTCGCCACAACCTGGAGCGGGTAGGCAAGAGGCTGGATGCTTACATTAGAGACCCGGGCAGTGAGAAAAACATACGCGGCGCAAGGACAGCGCTTCGCAGGCTGGACGCCACGTTTTCTTTGCTTCCCAAAAAAGTGCGCAGGCAGAACCGCAGCAAGATGGAAAAATACAGGAAATTTTTCAAGGCCAACAGCAAGGTGCGCGACTATGATATAATTTCTAGCAGGCTCGCGGCGCTTGGAGCACCGGATGAGAGCAAGGTCCTGCAAAGAAAGAGAAAGGCGGAACTGCAAAGGGCGCTTGCGCTGGCGCGGTCGCTGAAAAAGATGGCGGCCATGCGGCTTGATGGCATGCAGGATGACAAATTGGAGGCAAGGCTGGACAAGGCAACAGCCAAGCTTACAATCAAGATGAAAGAGCTGTTGCCAGTGGTTCTGTCTGATGGCAACAGGGTTAAGGAGCTTCACAGGCTGAGAAAGGATTGCAAGAAGCTGCGCTATGTCCTTGAGATGGCGCCGGCCGAGAGCAAGGCAAGATATGCAAAGATGGCTGCCAGGGTTATACACAACAACGCTCTGGAAGAGCTGCAAGACCGCCTTGGCACGATACACGACAGCGACATAACAATAGCATATCTGCAGAGCATCAAGAGCCAGTTTGTGGAAAAAGAGGTTGCCAGCAGGAAGCAGCAGTACCTGGCATTTGTCAGGTACATGAAATAATATTATTCATGCATTATTGACAGCTGATGAAGGCAGTCGACGTGTATCTGCGTGTCTGAAAATGTCGAGCACCTTGAGCAGCCGAAAAGTATTGCCTTGCCGCACTTGATGCATACTGCCACGGCCTTCAGCTTCATTCCACATATCCTGCAAGTGCCCGGCATCAGCGTAGCTTTTCGCGCTGACTTGATTTAGGTTGCCCAAGTTCAACCCATAGACTCCATTATTCTACATGATGTATATTGGATGGGTTTTTCTCTTGCGCTGCAGAATCAAATGCTGCTTGTTGAGGTTGACTGGAAACTCCGACAGCAGAATTTGGTGACGCTGTGGGGCCACACCATCAATCTCTATTATTTTGTGCTGTCTATGAAAACAAACTGTTTATCCGCGGTATGATCTTGTTGAGTATTATGGGCTCGTGCTCCACGTTTGTGTCAAACGACGCCATAAAGATGTGTGTGATGCTTGATGACTGCCTTATGGGTATCGTCGCCCTTTTGACATTCTTGTACAGCGCGTAAGCGTAAATGGTCTCGCCGAATTTCGTTTCCATTTTGGTGCGCGTGTTCATCTTTGTGAACGAATTGAGGACTGAGGCTTCGCTTTCTTCCTTTGTAGCCAGTGGTTTTAAGCCTCTTCTGTACGCGTAGCCAACAAGCTTTCCGCTGTTGCTCGCCAACCCCGCGAACCTGATTCCTTTATCGAGATCCAGTACCCAATAACAAAAATCGTTCATGCTCCCTTCCATATCTATGCGTAATTATTCAGTCAATTCTTAAGTTTTGTGCTTGGTCTTCCATATCAAAAACGTAAGCGGATGGTTGAAGCGCACTTTTATTTTGACCATTTCTTCATCCACTGCAAGAGGTACATGACTGACTCGACGAGCTCCTGCCCCTTGCCTGTCAACCTGTATTCCACCCGCGGCGGGATCTCGCTGTACGCGCGCCTTTCCAAGATGCCTCCCTTTTCAAGCTCCTTCAGCCGGCTTGCAAGGGTCTTGCTGCTGATGCCCTTGAGCGCCTGGCGGAACTGCTTGTACCTGACAGGCTCTGTTGAGCAGCAGAGTGGTATCAGGATTTCAAGCGTCCCCCTTTTCGTTATGATTTTCCTTAGTCTGGCGGTTTCGGCCATGAGAGAAGACGGGTCGTAGCCGGCAAAGTTGCAGTCCTGAATGACCGGGATCTTGGTTTCCATCCTTACACCAACTGTACGCTTTGCATCTTGACAACTTAAATAGTTTCCTTAGTAAAGCATTGGCATGGAAGAAAAACAATCCGAAGCAAAATGCTGCATCAAAGGCGACTGCTGCCCTGACGGAACATGCAAATGTTGCTGCTGTTGCTAGAGTGGCAAAGTTGGAAGAAAAAACCATCCTTTTTGTTTGCGTGGAAAATGCCGGCAGGAGCCAGATGGCAGAAGGCTTTTTCAACAAATACGCGCCAAGGGGCTACCGCGCAGTCAGCGCCGGGACAAAGCCGGCAGCGCAGGTAAACCCGCTTGCGGTGCAGGCAATGAAGGAAGTTGGCATCGACATCAGCAGGCAGAAATCAAAGGTGATCAATGACGACATGATAAGAAATTCCGCCAGGGCGGTAAACATGGGCTGCATGGACAGGTCCGACTGCCCGCTTTTGTTCCTCAACAACCCTGTCGACTGGAGCATACAGGACCCAAAAGGCAGGCCGATAGAGAGCGTGCGCGAAATAAGGGACGAAATTGAGAGAAGAGTAAAGGAACTTGCAGAGAGCCTTAAATACAAAGCTGACATCTAACCAGCGGATATTCTTCGCAGAGCTGGCCGGCACCTTTGTAGTCGTGCTGTTTGCCACCGGCTCTGTGGTCATTGACGCAAAAATGGGCGGGGCGCTTGGGCTCCCCTTTGTGGCTTTTGCGCCTTTTGCCGGAGTCGCCATGATGGTCTATGCCTTTGGCAAGGTTTCGATGGCGCACTTTAACCCTGCAGTGACTGTTGGCTTTCTTGTCACCGGCCACATCAGCAGGCGCCAGCTGCCGGTCTACCTTGGAGCAGAGATCGCCGGAGCCCTGCTTGCAAGCCTAGCTGTATTGCTTGCAATAGGAACCGGGGCGAACCTTGGCGCAAACGCGCCCGACTATTCGTTTTCAATTCCTCTCATATTTGGAGTTGAGGTGCTGGTCACCGGCTTTCTGATGGCCGTGATATTCGCAGGGGTCTACACAAAGGGGCTCAGGGGCTTTAGCGGGATCGCGATAGGAGGCATGGTGGGCCTTGACATATTCTTCTTTTCATTCATTTCAGGCGCGTCGATGAACCCGGCGCGGTCGCTTGCGCCGGCGCTTCTCTCCGGAGCGGTCGGCGACCTGTGGCTCTACTGGTCTGCCACGTTTGCCGGGTCGTCAGCCGTCGCGCTGCTGTGCAGGAAGAAATTCAAGCGCTAGGATTCTTTTTCCCCTTCTTTCGAGTCTTCGGTCGGCTCTGTCAGCCTGAACCTGCTCCCCACCCTTATGATAAAGGGACCCATGAAAGTAGTCACGATGGTGACGACACCAAGTATTGGCAGGATCGACGAAGAGATCGCGCCCACGTCCTGGCCGCCCTTTGCGACCACCAGCGACAGCTCGCCCTTTGTCGCAGATATCCCAAGCCCCGTCCTGAGCGCGATGGTGTTGTCAAATTTCCTAGTCAGGATGCCAGTCACTATCAGGAGCTTTGAGGCAAAGGACGTCAGTATGAGGATTATCGCCGGCACTATGTATACCGGCAGGAGCCGGACGTCCATCAGCGCGCCTATCGAAATAAAGAACAGGGCCGCAAACATGTCCCTCAGGGGTATCGTGATTATCCTTGCCACGGCCGCGCTCTTGCTCTCCGCGACTAGCACGCCGGCAAGGAACGCGCCAATGACCACTGACATGCCAAGGCCGTTTGCAAGAAACGACAGGCCAAAGGCAAGGCTGAGGATTGTTATCAGGAGCAGCGCATAGTCGTTTGTCCTGCCTGCCTTGTCTATCAGCTTTGGCACGAATTTTGAGCCAATGATTATTATGCCGCCTATAAAGCCGCCGACAACTCCAAGCGTGGTACCAATGCTGACAAGGGACACAGTGCCCCCGGTTGTCGCCACTGACTGCAGGATACCAAGGGCGCTTATCGCGATAATGTCCTCGACTATCAGTATACCAAGGATGAGGGTGGACGACTTGTCGCGTATCAGCCCGACGTCTTCAAGGATCCTTATCGTGATGACGGTGCTGGTAATTGACAGCGCAAGGGCGAGAAACAGCGAGTCGTAGAACGAGAAGCCGAGGCTCTGGGCGATAAAGAACACTATAAGGAGCGTCCCCATGGACTCTGCAAGCGCCGTGACTATTGAAATCCTGCCGACAGAGCGCAATTTCGCTATCGGGAACTCGGTGCCGGTGACAAAGAGAAGCATGATTATGCCAAGCTCTGCAAAAAGGTTCAGCGTTTCGGGGCTCCGGACAAGGCTGAAAGGCGGGGTGTAGGGCCCGATTATCATGCCGGCGGCGATGTAGCCTATGACCATCGGCTGCTTTAGCTTGTAGGTGATCGCAAGCATTATGGCCGCGACTACCATTATCACCGCGATGTCCTGGACCACAAAGTCGAGCGGGTCGCTTCCAATGGTAAAGAACTGCGGAAATAGCGAGTTGGTTGCCCCTGTTATTGTTCCGGTCTGGTTCACCGCCTATTGTTATGGGCAGCATAAATAAAAAGACGAGCTTGCAGATGGCAAGATGACAAAACTAATTATACGCATCGTGCGACTATTCTCACATTGCGTTTTAAGATCAAGCGGCGCCTGCTCTACCTTGGGCTTGGCGCAGCTGCCTTTCTCATTGCATATTCTATCGGCGCGGCCGTCCCCATGAGCGACGAAGAAGCCGCGCAGGTGAGGCAGGAGTTTGCTGACCAGATAGGAAACATCGACGAGAACGGCATATTCGTCAACAACATCAGGATCGCGCTGGGGATGTTCATCCCGGCCGCCGGTGCCGGCCTCGGGATTTTTTCCGGGTTTGCCACCGGCACGGTCTTTAGCGCGCTTGCAAACTCTTCGCCCGAGCTCAACGGCATCCCGCCTCTGGCAATCCTGATCACTCCCTTTGGCATAATGGAAGTCGTCGCCTACGGCATTGCTATATCAAGGAGCGGCATGCTTGTCCATCGCATAGTAAAGGACAAGCCATGGCGCAAAGGCAATGGGCGGCCGTTCTTCCGCAACTCCCTTGTCCCAACCTTTATCGAGATCGGGATAGTTGCCGTGGTGCTCTTTGCCGGCGCGGTGGTAGAATGGGAGATGATACAGCAGCTGGGCGGGATTGAAACCTCCACGGTCATTGGCCGCGCGTGATCATTCTTCCGGCGCTGCCTGCTGCCCCTTCAGGCCGTATTTTTCGATAAACTCGCCGGCCTTGGCTGCTATCTCGCTCCAATTCCACCTGCCGACTCCCATCCTGCACAGGTCAACCTTCCATTGGTTGTTCCTCTTCATCCACCGGTAAAGCCTAAGATCCTTGCCAAACTGGCTCTGCACCACTACAAGCGCCACTATCAGGTTGTTGCTCCGGTAAATGTCGTACCCGTCAAGAACCGTGTACGTCTGGGAGACTGGGTATCTGGCTTCGCTCATGTACATTCACTGTCGCTTGGCATGATTTTAAGGATTACAACAAAAAGGGGAGAGTTAGTTCTGGCTCTCGCCGCATGCGGGGCAGATGCGTTGCGACCTGGGCACCTTGGCGCCACATTCGACGCAGTACTTTATCGAGCCCTTGTCTTCCATGCCAACAGACCGGTCTATTGACATAGAAAAAACAAGCTCAGATGCGTATTTAAACTCATTCCAGAAATCATGAGACGTGGCTAGAATTCAAGGTACGTCTGCCTCTTGGCCTGGTCTATGACCATCGCCGAGAGGTCGCTGAACTCTTTTCCTTCAAGGTCTGCAACCGTGCCAACAAACGTCGTTTCCTTGTCAGTAGTCAGGTGTTCAAAAACGGACACCTTCAACTTTTTTGTGTCGATGCCGCTGGAGCGCAGGAATTTTGCGATATCTGACTGCATGAAGTGCTTTGACGGGTCGCGGGGCCACGGCCTTGGCAGAAGCACCACGCTCTTGCCCTGCTTTACCGCCTGCACGAGCTCGGCCTTTTTCTGCTCAATGTCGCCGGTGACGTGGAATGTGACAATGAAAGCCTTGTCCGTGGGGACTCGTGCTTTGGCGGCGGCCACCTGGGTTGAGCTGATGCCCGGGATTATCTCGACGTTGTCGTCGCCGAAAATCTCTAGCAGCCTGTCGACCACTTCAGACTCGGAAAAATTGACGTCGCCGGTGAAAGGCACGGTGCAGTATTCGCCGTCCTTCATTTTCTTGAAAACATCTTGGTAAACATCTTCCTGCGTCTTCATCGTGACTTCAAGGACCTGTTGTTTTGCCCTGTCAATGACTCCTTCGATTGTTGATAATGTGTACTTGTATCCAACAATATAGCGCGACTTGCGGACTGCATCCTTGGCCGCGTCAGTAAGGTACTTTGGCGAGCCAGGGCCTACTCCGACAACAAACAGCTTTTTTGTCAATCCTTGCTCGCGGATACAAAACTGCCCAATATTACTACTTCGCAACGACCATCGTGTTGGTGCTCCTGATGCCCTTTATCTTGCGTAGCTCCCACGAGACGACTTCTGCAACGTCCTTGTCCGTGTCCTGCTCGACAATCGCCATCAGGTCGTATTCGCCATACAGGTCATAAACGGCCTGCACGCCTTCAAGCGACTTGATTTCTTCATGGACAAGTTTTTCCAGCCCGGCATCCGTGTTTATCAGGACGAATGCCTTTGTCTTTACTACCATAAATCGGTCTTGTTAGCTCTGCTTCAGGTGATTGCAATATAAATTTACGTGGACGCCGTCTTTACGAGGCTTATAAGGGGGTTCCAGTCCATGCGGTGGAACCCAAGCGGGTCCTTTGCAGGGTATTTCACCCACCCCTTGACTACCGAGAACTTGTACATCTTTGACTTGTCGCCAAGGTTCACCTTGACCTTGAGGACGGTGCCCCACCGCTTTTCCTCAGACGAAATGTCGAGGATCTGGCTGTACGGTATCTCCAGGTTGTCCGGGCTCTTGTCAAGGTCCTTTTCAAGGTGCGAGATCTTGTAGCCCTCTGCAGGCCTGAAGACGTCCTCGCCGGCCTTGAACCGGTTGAACTGCCGGGTGGAATGGGTGTCGTGCATCCGCCAGGTCATCTCTGTCTTGCTGATGAATGCAAGGCGCCTGTCCGTAATGACCAGCATGCCCTCCTTGCCGTGCTTCATGAATCCTTCTTCCTCGCCCCAGATCCAGAAAAGGTGCGCCTTTATCTGCTCGTCCCAGTCAACCAATGGGATTAGACGGGCAAGTACAGTATTAATAATTTATTGAATAAAAATTAAAAAAGAAAAGTATCGTCGGGGCGGGTTTAACCTTCTTCCCAGCCCTTTACGAACAGACTGTGCTTCTTCAGCGGGATTGGCTGACCTGGAGTGTAATCCATCGGCCTCATCCAGAAGATTGCCTTTGTTGGGCAAACGCCAATGCATGCTCCGTCAGAGATGCATCTTTCTGGATAAAACACGAATGCCTTACCTCTCTTCCATCCTTCGACTGGTTTTACTCTCAGCACATCTGGACCGAGAGCGGTGCAAATCTCTACACAGAGCGCACAGCCGATACAGTGTTGTTCGGCTATATCAGGAAGTATTGCGACTGGCATCTAATTCACTTATCCAACGATCCATGCTGAAACTATTTAAACCCTATGCCGATTTTATAACAGCGATATAATTCTGGCAAAAATTATGGACTGATCAAGAACAGGCATTAGCCCCGACGATATAGGGATACTAGCGGGTGGACCGCTAATAGTGGTCATGGCTTATCGTGCAACGCTAAAAAGCGCCTGTTCCTTCTCAGCCAGTCTAACTGGGCAGATAGACAGTTGAAAAGTCGACAGTTGTGCAATATTAATCATTCCCAACTTTTGTAGGTGTTTTTCTGGTTATGACTATATACCGACTACGCTAACAGTCGTATATGCAGGCGCTCCACATAGCGTTTGACGACACTGACTCGCGCGCCGGGAGGTGCACGACGCACCTCGCATTCAAGGTGGCCGAGCGCCTGAAAAAGATGGGCGCCGAGCTTGTCGATTATCCCTTGTTGATCAGGCTCAACCCCAACATCCCGTGGAAAACCAGAGGCAACGGCGCTGTCTGCCTGAGGCTAAAAGTGCAGGATGCAGGCAGGGTCATAGACTATGTCAGGCAGGCAGTGGAGAAAGGCTCTGCCATAGGCAGCGGGGCGAACCCGGGAGTCGCGTTTCTGGAAAGCGATCGCGTCCCTGCCACGCTGCAGGAGTTCAGCGCTATGGCGATGTGTGACGTGATGAGCAGGCAGATGGCGGAAAAAGCTGCCAAGGTTGCAGGCGTCAAGTATTTCACTTTTGGCAACGGGCAGGGGCTTGTCGGCTCGCTTGGCGCTATGGGCTGCCTCCTTGAAGGCGACCACACATTTGAGCTGATTGCTTACCGCAAGATGGAGAACTGCGGCACGCCGCGGGTGGTGGACGAGCAGCAGGTCATCAGGTTCAGCGCCGACACCTATCCAAACACGTTCAACAATTACGACCAGAACCACAAGAGGGTGTTGATTGCGCCTCATGGCCCGGACCCGGTGTTCTTTGGGGTGAGGGGCGAGAGCCCGGACATTGTTGCGTCAGCCCTGCCAAAAATAATGCCGGAGGAAGAGCTTGACGGCTGGACGATCTTTCGCTCAAACCAGGGGACCAACATGCACCTCCAAAACGAGATCAAGATTTCAGAGGTCAAGGCGTACACCGCCGGCTATGTCAGGTGCATTGTCAGGAGCAAGCCCCACGCGATGGAAGGCGGGCACGTGATATTTACGGTAGAGCAGGCCGGAGCAGAAATGCCGGCCGCTGTCTACGAGCCCACCGGCCTTGCCAATGTTGCTGCAAAGCTAGAGCCGGGCGACTCTATTGAAATTGGCTGCGGCGTGCGAAAGGGGACGAGCAAGCACCCCAAGATCCTGAACATAGAATATCTGTCGGTGCTCGAGCTCGTGCCTACCTATGACGTATTGAATCCAACATGCAAGGCGTGCGGCAAGCGCATGAAGTCAGAAGGCAGGAACAAGGGCTACCAGTGTGACAGGTGCAAGCACAGGGACCCGGGCGCGTCAAAGATCATGATCAAACAAGAGCGCAGCATCAAGGCCGGGCTTTACGTCCCGACCCCGAAAGCTCATCGGCACCTTACAAAGCCGATGCAAAGGTACGGCCTGGAAAAATCCGGGTTTGTAAAAAGCATAGCGAGGGGTTGATTTGAACTTACGGCCACCTGCAATTTTGCAAAAGTGGAAACCGCTCTGCGGGTTATGAGCCCGCCGGGATAACCTGGCTTCCCCACCTCGCTGACAGCATGTTTGCACAGGGGGAATATATCTCTGTCTACCTGCAAGCAAAACGGTAAATACCAACTCGCAGCATGCTGTACGCGCATGAGAAAGAACGTCTCTTCAGGCACAAAGTGGGAGCCGGTGGTAGGGTACTCGAGAGCCGGCCGCGTTGGCTCGAACATCCACGTTTCAGGCACGACAGCCACTGATGAGGCAGGCCGGATCGTTGGCAAAGGTGATCCCTATCTGCAAGCCGTGCAGTCGATAAGGAACATCGAGTCGGCCCTGAACAAGCTGGATTCCAGCTTGAGAGATGTTGTGCGCACGCGCATTTACGTGAAAAATATTGGCGACTGGGAAAAGGTTGCAAAAGCCCATGCTGAATTTTTTTGGCGAGATAAGGCCGGCCACTTCGATGGTTGAGGTAAATGGATTTGTGGACCCGGAAATACTGGTAGAGATAGAAGCAGACGCGGTTGTTGAGACAGCAGAGCAATAACTTTAATTCCAGCTTGCCGCGATATTGAACTAGGCTATGGCATTAGCCTTGGCGTGAGCCAGAACCGCCCTTTTCCAAAGGCGCTGATAATGCCTACCAGCAATTGAGAGAGTGGTGGGCAAATGAAAGGAATTGAATTCGTGTTTCTTGCTGCAGGCGCTGTAGCCGGGGCTTTCTTGAGGTACAAGATGGCCGAGTCCCCGGTGGTCATTGGCACGCTCCCTGTCAACATACTCATCGTCAACGTCGTGGGCAGCTTTATCCTGGGCGTGTTCTCAATACTTTCAATAGTGTGGAACTGGGACACGAAATACAGCCTGCTGGTCGCTATCGGGTTCTGCGGCTCCCTCACCACGATGTCGTCCTTTGCCCTTGAGACTAGCAACATGATAGACAACCGGCAGTTTGGCAACCTTGCGATCAACATACTGGCAAACGTCGGCCTGTCGATAGGCGCGGTGGTTGGCGGCAGGTCTGTTGCAAGCCTTCTTGTAATGAAGGGAGGCATGTAGCATGGCAAAAAAAGCGTGGGCTTTTGTCATCAGGATAAAAAAGAACGACAAGCTTGATGGCAGGCCGCTTGAAAAAGCGCTGATAGAATTTTTGCAGAAGTCCGGGATCTCTGGCGCGACTGTCTGGACAGGAGTCGACGGGTTTGGCAGGCGCGGCAAGTCGACAGTACAGCTGGAGGGCCTGACTGTCAACATGCCCATGATGATCGAAGTTATAGACGAGGAATCAAAACTGGAGCCGTTGCTTCCGCAGATAAAAAAGATGGTCGGCGACAACGGCCTTGTTACGCTGCACGAAGTCGACGTGGTATAGATTTATTTCCGTCCATGCCACTATTATGCGCATGAACGCCAAGTCGCTCAAGGACATCGAGTTTGAAAGGCGGAATGGCCTCCTGCCAGTAATAGTGCAGGACAGGAAGACCAAGGACATCCTGATGCTGGCCTACGCCAACAGGGAAGCCCTTGGCAACACGGTAAAGACCGGCAACGCCTGGTTCTGGAGCACGTCGCGGAACAAGCTCTGGATGAAGGGCGAGGAATCCGGCAACGTCCAGCCGGTTCACGAAATACTGGTCGACTGCGACTCTGACGCCATTCTGTACATGGTAGACTCGGACAAGCCTGCCTGCCACACCGGCAACAGGTCCTGCTTCCACAATGTGCTGAAAGAGCCAGAAAAGCTTTAATTATCTATATTGCTAGCAGAGATTGCCAGAATTTTTGCAAGAAACCTGCGGTTAAGCGTCACAATACATAATCACTAAAAAGTTTAGTAATACTAAAATGTGATTAGCGAAGTTTTAATCACATCCGCCTTGATGGAGAACAGCAGACATGGGAAGTATTAGATCGCTAAAGTGCAGGGAATGCGGCAGGGAGTACGAGCCGCAGTTTCGCTACGTTTGCGAAGACTGCTTCGGCCCTCTGGACGTCCTCTACAAAGACGTGTCAGTCAACAAGCACACTTTTGAGCCAAGGGAGAAAACCTACTGGCGCTATTTCGAGCTCTTGCCAATTGCAGACAAGAGCAACATTGTCAGCCTTAACGCCGGGCTCACCCCGCTCCAGAACGCGGACAAGCTGGGCGCAAGGCTGGGATTGAAGAACCTGTTTGTCAAGAACGACTCTGTCAACCCGACTTTTTCATTCAAGGACAGGCCCGCGGGAGTCGCGGTGTCAAGGGCCAAGGAAACAAAATTAAAGGCAGTCGGCTGCGCGTCGACCGGCAACCTTGCTTCTGCGACAGCCGCCCACGCGGCAAAGGCCGGCCTGCCGTGCTACATCTTTGCCCCGTCTGACATCGAGCACGTAAAGATTGCCCAGGCGCTTTCGTACGGAGCCGAGTTTGTGTCGGTTGAAGGCACCTACGACGACGCAAACAGAATCGCGTCGATCATTGGCGACTCTAAAGGCATTGGAGTAGTCAACATCAACATGAGGCCATACTATGTCGAAGGCTCAAAGACGCTTGCCTACGAGGTGGCAGAGCAGCTGGGCTGGGAGGTGCCGGACAGCCTGATAATCCCAGTGGGGAGCGGCGCGATGCTCAACGCGATATGCAAGGGCTTTGAAGAGCTCCATTCGCTTGGGCTCATTGGCAGCGTCAAGGACATGAAGATAATAGCGGCCCAGCCGCACGGGTGCGCGCCAGTGGTCGACGCATTCAAGCGCAACAGCGACGAGGTGATTCCTGTCGAGCGGCCGGAGACAATCGCAAAGAGCCTTGCAATAGGCGACCCGGGCGACGGCATCTATGTGCTAAAGAGGCTAAAGCAGTACAACGGAATTGCCGAAGAGGCAAACGACTCCGAGATAGCTGACAGCATATTGCTCCTTGCCCGGACGGAAGGCATATTCACAGAGCCGGCGGGCGGCGTGTCAGTCGCTGTGCTCAGGAAATTGGTCGAGGAAGGCAAGATCCAAAAGGACGAGCGCGTCGTCTGCTACGTCACCGGCAACGGCCTCAAGACGACAGAAGCGATTATAGGACTGCTGCCGAAACTAAACGCTGTCAAGCCGGACGCTGCCGCGGTGGCGGCGATGATAGGGTGATGACATTGGCCAAGGTCGAATTTGTAGTTCCTTCAGTATTGAACAGGGGTCAGGGAGAGAAAAAGATCCCGCTAGAAGCAAATGATCTCCAGGACGCGTTTACAAAGATATCCGAGCAGATGGGCGACGACTTCAAGCGCAGGGTGTTTGACCACAACGGCAAGCCCCGCTCGCTTATCAACATCTACATCAACGGCAAGAACATGCGCTTTGGCGGCGGCCTAGCGTCGCAGCTAAAGGACGGCGACTCTGTGTATATCCTGCCGGCAGTGGCAGGAGGGGCAGAGCTGACAAGCGAGGACATGCAGCGATACTCGCGGCAGCTGATGCTCGAAGAGATCGGCTTTGAGGGTATGGAAAAGCTCAGGAGCGCCAGGGTTTGTGTTGTCGGAGCAGGCGGGATAGGCAACCCTGTAATCACGCAGCTGGTGGCAATGGGAGTAGGCAAGCTCCGCATAGTCGACAGGGACGTCATCGAAGTCACCAACCTGCATAGGCAGCACCTTTACACTGACGACGACATTGGCAAGGTCAAGGTCGAAGCGGCGGCAGAGCGGCTGCGCAAGCTCAACCCCGGAGTAGAGATAGAGCCGGTGCCCACTTCGGTTACAAAATTCACGGCTGAAAACATTGTCAAGGGCTTTGATCTCGTCATTGACGCGCTGGACAGCGTCGACGCGCGCTATGCGCTCAACGACGCGTGCATCAAGCACAACATTCCATTGATCTACGCTGGCGCTATTGGCGTGACCGGATCGGTGTCGACAATCCTGCCAAACAACTCGGCATGCCTGCGCTGCATGTTCCCCGAGCTGAACGAGGAAGAGATGCCGGCCTGCAGCACCGAAGGCGTGCACCCGTCGATCCTGTACCTTGTGGCAGGCATACAGGTGTCAGAAGCAGTCAAGATAATCAAGGGCCAGCAGCCGACGCTTGCCAACAAGCTGCTCTACATTGACCTGAACGAGCTTTCGTTTGACAGGGTCCAGATGTTCCGGCAGGAAGAATGCCCCTCATGCGGGACAGCGCGCAAAGACAGCAAGCTGGTGGCGCAGCAGCTGATAATTGAAGAGCTGTGCGGGCGCGATAGGGGCAAGCGCACGTGGACCGTCACGCCGGCCGAGCCGGTGCCTGTCAACCTTGTCGGCATTGTAAAGAACGCCGAGTCGCTTGGCTACCAGGTAAAGACAAGGGGCAACCTTGGTATAACCGCGGTCAACTCGGGCAGGATGTCTGTCAGCTTCCTCTCAAGCGGCGCGGCGACAATCGTTGGCGCAAAGGACGAAGAGGACGTGATCAGCGTCTACAAGACGTTTGTCGGCTCTGCCTAGCCGCCCATGAATTCCATCATGCTCGACTGGGTCTTCTTTTCCTCCTTGAAGATCAGCTTCAGTTCAGTGGCGATAGAGTCGACCCTGCTGCGCAGATAGTCGTTTATCTTGTATTCGCTGCACATCCCTGTCGCGATGCCCAGGTATTTTTCAACCGCTCCCCTTGTCACCGTCTGTATCAGCTCGCTTTGGCATTCCGTGCACTTGCCCATGAGCGGCATGCGGCGGAACTTGGCGCCGCAGCTGGTGCAGCGAAAAGTCTGCGAAGAATACGAGCGCATGTTCCCCATGATGTCCGGCAGTATGTGCGTGGTGAGCACCATCGCGGCCACTTCGTCCGCGTCCACCGCGTTTATCAGCTTCGCCGTGTCAAACTGCATCTTTAGTTTTTCTTCCATCGTGTTTAATGTGGAATAAGCGCTGTGCTGAACCTTCGTGGTAAGCGAGTCGGTCAGGTGCGTAAAGCCGTAGCCAAAGAACTGGCGCTCGTCTCCGATCCTGTTCTTGATGGTCTCTATCATGCTGGCCGCGTCGCCGGCCTTGGTCTGCTTCCAGCTTGCTTCGTAGAATTCAAGCGGGTACGAGCTTGCGATGTCGACGTTGTGCGCCTGCCGCTGCACCTCGTGCGGGAGCACCACCGGCTGTATCAGGAGCGGCGCGTCCATCAGCCCGCCTATCTTGTCTGGCAAAAAGTCAAATGAGAAGTTGAGGAACGCGTCCATCAATAGCATTATCGAGTCGGCGTCGCCGTCGCAGTCCCGGCGCTTTGCAGAGTGCCAGACAGGCGACGCAAGGCACACCTGCGAGTCAGTAAAGCCTATCATCCGCCCCATGATGCCAACCGACGTGTGGGGTGCAAGGCCGACTAGCATGTGGCCCACCAGGTCGTCGACAGAGGATACGTTGTAAAACGGCTCGAGCTCGTAGAGCTTCTCCAGCTCTTCGTCAATGAATTTAGCCGCCCTGACAAGGTGCCTTGCAGAGTCGCGGGGGATTATCACGTCCTGCATCATCAGCTCCACCACCTGGTCAGGCGAGGTCAGCTCCCTGCCAAGGTAGTCCCGGGAATAGCCAAGCTCCTTCAATTTGTCGATGCTGACAGATATCCACGCCGGCTTGAAATGGGTGAGTGGCTCGTTTGTCGCGTCGAACCTGATGGTGCCGTCCTTGAACGCGTACAGGTCGTGCTTTTGGCGCAGGATCCCCTTCTCCAGTGGCTCTGCAGCGCGATCCCGGCTCATGAGCGACTTGACCCCCTTGAACGGCTCGGTGGGCATGACGCCCAGCTTTTTCCGGGCCTGCTCCAGCATGGCTTTTAGGGGATAGTTGGTTGCGGAATATGTCCTGCCGTCCTTGCCGCAGCGGGCGCACTTTTCGCCGGCTTCGATCTCGCCTTTGCATACGATGCACAGGTTGCGGAGCATCGTTGAAGCGCCGCAGGACCGGCAGTGTGTCCCGACAGACGGCAGCTTGCAGCTGTCGCAGTAGCGGTTTGCAAGGTCGGTGTAAAACGAGTCTTCCTTGCAGGCCTTCAGTATGTCCCGGGTGGCGCCGCCCTTGACCCCCACTGGAAATAGCGCGTGCACTGGAGGCTTCATCTTGCGCTCGGATGCTTTTTCCGGCCTGCCGACCCTTACTGCAATGGTTGATGCAAACTTGGGCATCACGGTGACGCCGGATAGTTTGCTGACAAGCTCGATTGTGTCCTTGCAGCCAGCTGGAGCAGTGCCGGCAAGCTGGCGATGCACCGACGCTGCCTGGTCCGGGTCGTCGAGCCTTATCCTGCCGTTCGCCATCGAGTGGGCAATCCCGAGCCTCTCAAGTATGTCCTTCAACTTGGAGTCGCCTGGCATGTCGGTTGCCAGCCTTTCCTTCAGGTACAGCACGTCATCAGCGCCTATCGTGTCCCAGTAGAACGAATATCTGGGGTGCAATGGCACGCCCAGCTGCCTGCTGATTTCAAAAGCTTCGTCGACTGTCGGCAGGATCGTCACCGGGTTTTCAACCAGCTCGGCAAGCCTCGCCCTGTTGTTGATATCAGGCGCAGCCAGCATCTTTGCCCGGAGCTGGAGCGCCCATATCTCCTCTACATAGCTTGCAACGGGAAGCTGCGCGTTGTTTTCAAGAAAGTCGCCGTAGCTGATGAGCATGTCGCCAAGGTACAGGATCTTGCTGACACTCTTTCGGATCTTTTCGGCCTGCTCTACCGTCGAAATCTGCACCACCCTGCCGTCGTCAAGTCTGACAACCGGAGCCTCTATAGTGTCGACAAGCGCGATGGTGGACGCCTTGCCCGGCACGTCCATCTTGATCTGGGTGCCGGCGACAATTGCGTAATTTAGCAGCGCCGGGACAGCAGGGTGTATCCCCACCGTTGCAAAGCCGGTGTTGCAGCATCGGCCGTAGCGCAAGCGAAAGCCGCCTATCTTTTTTGCCATTGAAAGGACGGGCCGGCCTGTGATGACTTCGGACATCCTGTGGTGGGCGGCATCGTCGTCTCCCGTCTGGATTGCGCCTTTCAGGTCCTTGAGCCATTGCCAGCCGTCCAGCTTTAAAGTCTCGACTAATTTGAGCAGCTTCCTGCTTCTGCCAATGAGCCCGTCGTTCATGACGCGGAGCGCTCCGCCGCGCACCCTGTCCGTCGCAATCCGGCGCATGCCCTTGTGGCCTACCACTTCCACCGGATCGGTGTCGACTCCATCCAGTTCTACGGGGAGGCTGGCGATGCACTTGAGCACGTCTTCGTCCAGAACCTTGAACTGGAAGCCCATGACCTCGCGCTCGTAAATCCTGAGCTCTTCTACGAACCTGCCTGTTTCGTCGTCAAACGAATTTGCGATGTATTTTCCAAGGCCGGCAACCTTCCTTGCGTGATCCGCTATGAGCATTGTCAGCGCGGCTTCGGTGCCGCCGGCGGACCTTATCGGGCCGGCAAACGACACCGACAGGTACTGCGAGCCGTCGGCATTGTTTTTTATCGTGACGTCTGCTATGCCTTGCAGCGGGGCGACAGTGACACCTTCCGTGACCACTGCAAGCGACACTCTCACGGCGTTGTCAAGCCGCGTCTCGAGGTCGCCAGAGCCGTACTCGCCGGCCGCTATTTCCTCTGCAATCTTTAGCGCGGCCTTTTCCTTCGTGGTCTGCGAAAGCAGGCTGCGCAGCCTGTCCGCGATGTCGATCTCGTGCATCTTTGCGACCCTGTCCGCCAAATCATAGGCTATCTTGGGCTCTACAATGTCTGCAACGTCAATCCCGCGCCTTCTGGCTTTGAGCGCATGCTGGTAATTCTGGTAGACATTTTGCAGGATGTCCTGCTGGTAGCGCCGGTAGTACGCCGGCATTCTGACATCCTTCAGGCGGGCGTCGGCTTCTTCCAGCATCATGTTGTCATCGCGACCGGATGGCCTTGACTATAGACGAAAATTTTTCCTGCCAGTTGCCGTCCTTTTCTATCATGGTGCCGATGACTATAATGTCAGCGCCAGCCTTGGCTATCTGGCCGGCGGTTTCTGGCGACCTGATGCCGCCTCCGACAATCAGCGTGCCTTCGTAGTATTTCCTGACAGCCGCCACCATTTCTGCCGGGACGTTCTGGGAAGCGCCAGAGCCGGCCTCGAGGTAGACAAACCTCATGCCCATGTACTGAGCTGCAAGCGAGTACATCACGGCAATGTTTGGCTTGTGGAAAGGTATCCCCCTGGCCCTGCCGACAAACCATGCCGCGGTCCCTTCGCCCACAATGATGTAGGCCGTTGGCAGTGGCTCTATACCGTACTTCTTTACTGCAAGCGCGCCAAGCGCCTGCGCTTCGGTGATAAAGTAAGGGTTCTCTGAATTGAGCAGTGAGCTGAACAAAATCGCGTCGGCCTTTGGTGACACGCCTGTGACATTTCCCGGAAATAATATCACGGGTATCTTGATTTTTGATTTTATTTCTGCCACGACCTTTGCCAGTTCCAGCTGGTCGATGGCGGACGAGCCGCCGACAAGTATGGCCGAGGCGCCCATCCCCTCCACCTTCTTTGCAATCAGTGCTGCATCTGTCGAGTTTTCAGAGTCGATGAGCGGGAGTAGGATCGTGCCGTGTTTTTTTATCTCGTCGCGTAAATATTGTTCAACCTTTCCTGCTGCCACGTCTCCTTTTCAATAGAGCTAGGCATTTTAAAGTTTGATGCTACCGATAGTTTAATAGCGCAGGCACTATACAAATTTGTATAGCATCCATGGCCGCTTCGGATTCCAATTCTAACAACCTTTACGCATACATTGTTGCAAATTCTCTATTTACTCCGCGCCAGCTATCAATAATTTCTAAAAGGCTGCAGGGCAGGGGCAAGGCGGAGAACATCAGCTCCGGCGCCTATTACAGGCAGGTCAGGCAGTGCCGGGAGAAGGTGGCGGCTGTATTGTACAGCATGATACTTCTGCAATCGACTGGCGTCATCCAGCCGGACACTTTGACTACGCTAGGCAGGCTTGCAGACCAGTTAGGCGTGATATTTGCTTCGGAAAGCAGTGATATTTCCTCTGGCGAGCAGAGGGTAAATGACGTGATGTCCGTGATTGATCAGCTGGTAAAAAGAATGTCCAAGTTGTAAAATAAGGTTGTTCTATAGCATTAAATCACGGTATTGCAACGGTAATGCCGTGACATGATGATCGACCTATCGTTCCTGAACAGTGACCTTGTGATATCAGGCGTGCTTGCATTTCTGGCGGGCATGGCCGGCATGATGGCCTATACAAAAATCAGGAACGCTGGCGCAAAGCGCGCCTACCAGGCTGACGAGGCAGTGGTCGAGGCAGTCGTGCTCGAATACACCCGCAGGCTGCGAGACTATGATAAGGTGATTGCAGAGCTTCGCGCCAGGCTTGACATCATGGAAGTGAGGTCGCAGCCCTATGTAGCGTCACCGCCATCACAGTCACGCCAGCCTCAACCTCACGTAGCGCCCGTGAGTGAGCCTGCAGCAGTCACGCAGCATGCTACAGCTGTCGAGGAAAGGCAGGAGAACAACGGCACCACCGATTACATTTTGAAATTGCTGGCAGAGAGGCCGCGTACCTCACGAGAGGTGCAGCACGCCGTTGGAAGGACGAGGGAGCATACTGCCCGCCTCATGAAAAAGCTGCACGACTCCGGGCTTGTCAGCCGCGACGTCAACAGCAAGCCTTTCAAATACGCCATCACTGGCTCTGGTCAGGAGAGGCTGAAGGAAAAGACTGGGGTGGCATCCAAGCCGCCGTCTGTTGTCTAGCGCTCTTGTAGACCCATTCCTTGCCCTGGCGGTTTCTCACGAGCCTGCCCCGCTCCGAGTATCTCGAGAGGTAGGTCGAGACGATGCTCAGCTTTATGGGCTCGTTGTACTGGTCCTCGTATAATTCAAGGATGTCAGTTGAGGTAAAGCCTCCATACGGGAACTTGCCCTCGACAAGGGCCCATATCCTGTCCCCGACAGAGGCCGGCGCTTTGTGGCCCTGCACCTCACCCTGTCCACTGGCAGGGCTCTCCATGTCGAGGAGGTCCATGAACTCTACTATCTTCATCACCTTCTCTTTAGAGATGTTGCCCTCTAGAGAGAGGTTGTACTTGCTCCCTTCTGCGTCCTCCAGTTCTATCCTAAACTTCTTTTTTCCCGAGCTCATACCGTAGAGGTAGCTGGACATGTTAACACCTTGGCACTTAACAGTAGCTCTGCCAGATTGATAACAAACAGCTCAGCTCAAGTTAACCGCGCATGAGAAACAAGCTATTTTGGTTAACAATTGCCTTGCGTTAACCACTTTTCCGGTAGAAAAGTGCCCATTTGCAGTTCCAGTGGAAATAGAGGGGTTCCGTTCAGGTCCGTTAACGCTGTTAACGCCAGATCTTAACGCTCCACTGGAAACGAAGGGGTCGTTTTCCTGCCCCTTTTGCCGAATATGATCGTATTTGGTTAACATCAGGCAAACGACTAACTTTGTACATGGCGGCTCCACCCCTTTGCTTCCTGTCCAGCGCCCTTCTCTGAGCTTGTTATAATCAATATCATTGAATTGATCTACTAATTAGCAACAGTTGATTTGAGGGTTTAAAACCGACCTGTTAACATGACTGTTAAGGTAAAGTTAACAAATTCCTTGTCTGGAAAAGAAAGATAGGGGTGGCGGCGGGTTAAATTAACAGGACCGACAAGGGTGATGGCACTTGAGCTCTGACATTGACAACATCTTCAAGGCCGCGGCCAGCCGCAAGTCGCTTATCAAAAATCGCCAGGCCCTGACGATTGATTATGTGCCTGAAAAACTTCCATTCAGGGAATCGGAAGCAAACACACTGGCTCAGGTACTTTCGACAATCTTTAACGACGCCAGGCCGTCGAATCTTTTGCTGTTTGGAGAGCCGGGGACCGGTAAGACCGCGGTGGTCAGGAAGGTCATTGAAGGGCTGGACAAGAGCGCCAAAGAGCTCAATAAAAAAATCAATGCCATCCCTGTAAACGCGAAAGACGCAAGCACCGCATACAGGGTAGTGTTTGAAATTGCAGAAAAGATTGGGCTGAACAATGAAAAGCAAAAACAGGTGCCCTTTACCGGCCTGTCAATGGGAGAAGCGATTGACAGGATACTGCAGTTCATACAAAAGAAGAAACTCAACGTTATCTTGGTGATAGATGAAATTGATTCTCTGGTCGACAAGAGCGGCGACAACATCCTCTACAGCTTTACAAGGGCCAACCAGCACATGACGCAGGGAGGCTTTATCGCATTGATCGGGATATCAAACAGCTTGGATTTTAAGGACAAGCTAGACCCGCGCGTCAGGAGCAGCCTGAGCGAAGAAGAGATGGTCTTCAACCCCTACACGATAGACCAGCTGCGCCAGATACTGCATGAGAGGTCCAGAATCGCATTTAACGACGGCGCCATTTCCGACGCCGCGATAAACCTCTGCTCGGCGATGGCCGGAAGGGAACATGGCGACGCAAGGAAGGCAATGAACCTGCTCAGGATAGCGGCAGAGCTTGCTGAAAGGGAAAATGCTGTGAAAGTGGACGAAAAGCACATTCGTGCTGCGCAGGAAAAAATAGAGAAGGACGCGCCCTACTTGGTGCTAAAGAACGCTCCCGCCCACATGAAGCTCGTGATGCTTGCGATAATAAAATCAAAGGAAAACTATACAGGCGAAATATATGACATCTACTCTTCCCTTTGCAAGCACACAGAGCAGGAGCCGCTTACGCAGCGGCGCGTCACCCAGATAGTGAGCAAGCTGGATCTGCTAGGCCTGGTTGCAACTGATGTCGTGAGCCAAGGGCGCTACGGCAGGTCCCAGAAAATCAGGATCAAGATCCCGCTATCGACTGTCAAAGAAGCGCTGAAAGAAGACTCTACTTTTGCCGCGTTTATTGACGGGTAAAATCCTGCATGAACGGCTGCAAAGTTGCAAGGTTCACCAGGATAGCGATGCCCGGAGTCGGCATTATCCCCATCGTCTGCTGGAACTTTGTCTGCGCCTGCCACGCGCCTGAATTGACCACCAGAGTCCCGCGGTAGCTTTGAACATCAGTTACATGGACATGCCCGGAATGGAAGATGTCCGGCACCTCGGTTATCACCATCATGTCCTCCTGCTCGGGGGCGACGGGCGTGCGCTCGCCGTATATCGGCGACAAATGGCGCGCCTTGAGGAGCACCTTCATCGCCTCGGCCGGCTTTGAATAGCTCAGGCCCGGAGTAGTGGCAATGACGTCGTCAAGGCTCTGGCCGTGGTACATCAACAACTTTACGCCGTTCAACTCCACAAAGGCCGGGTTGCCAAGCATCGTGCAGTTCTCAAGGCCGTAAAGGTGGTCGCCAAAAGATTCTTTCTTTGGGATTGCCGGCTGCGGAAGCGCCCTCCTCCCCGGGTCGTGGTTGCCCGGTATCACCAGCATCTTGATGTGCTTGGGCACCTTTGCAAGCAATTTCACCACGTGGCTCATCTGCTTTGCGGCATCCATTTCGACCAGCTCCTTGTCTTGGTTCGGGAATATGCCGATTCCGTCGATAAGGTCGCCGCCGATGCAGAGGAACTTTATCTTGCGCACAATGTCGTCATCGGTTGACGACAACCATTCGAGAAACTTCAAGAATTCCGCCTCCATGAAATACTTGCTCCCGACGTGCATGTCTGAAATCAGGACAGCGTACGACTCTGACTTGCTCCTGCTCGGCAGGTGGTCCGGTATGTCCGGAGTCATGATGCTTTTCACCGCCATCCCCGGAAAGCCCTTGCCGTTTTCAAGCTCCAGCATGACCATCGAGTCCATGGCAAGCGCCGACGCCTGCTTTTTTGTGTCTTCTGTCACCGCCATTGCAGTCATGATGCCAGTATAGTCGTCAATGGCAAGCTCCAACCCATTTTTTTTGGCGCGCCTTGACATTAGCAGGCCGGCCACTATGGTAGAGCCGGCGCCACCATGCAATCCGCGCTCGCCCTTGTCAAACTGCGGCTTGCCGCTTCTCATGTTTTGCTTGACAGCCGCCACCTTTGAGATTCGCTTGCTGTCCGGCCGCTGGGCAAGGATGCGCATAGATTTTTCAAACCTGCTCCTGAAAAGGAAGGCATAGCCTTCGACTCCTTCGCCGGTGTTGACCTTGGGAGTCGGGTCCATCAGTATGTTGCAGGTCTGCTCTATCAGCCCTTCTTCTTCCTTCTTGGGGCCAATCAGGCTCTTGATGTCGTCTACCAGTATGACTGAATTTTTCGACTGCTTTTTCAACCTGATTATTTCCTGCACGGTCTTTACCACGTCGCAGTCAAGCCCCTTTAGCATGGCAAACGCGTCGGGGTGGATCTGGAAGCCCTTGCTGGTAGCATACGATAACGCGCTGAAAACCTCATTTTGCAAAGCCAATGCTGCAGGCCGTTTTGATGTCGGATTTCATCCTTAATTAGATTTCGATGCAGCTTTTATTGAAGAAGCGCATATCATGATCGCTTGAAAAAGTTCTGCGGCAGGTGCAAAAAAGAGCTGCCGGCCGATTCAGAGTACCTGCTCTGCAAAGAGTGCCACGGGCGCGTGGTAGCCCAGGAAGAGGACAGGGAATTCTATGAAAACTCGCGCCTGCACTACTAGGCGACGCTTGTCCGGCTTCTTTTTGCAGTCTGCTTCTTTTTTCTGGCTGTCTTGGGTTTTGCCGCCCTGCCCTCCTCGACAGTTTCTGGCAGCTTTGGCGGCGCGCCCAGCTTCGGCGTTTCCATGTCACCCTTCTCTACGACAGGGACGCTCACAGAATCCTTCAGCCTTGCGGCCAGGTCCCGGCGCGCAAGCACCAAGTCGCGCTGCTGGTCCATCAGCTTGAGAAAGCCTGTGTATATCTGCACCTGATCGGCAAAGGTTCGCGTCCGGATCTCTGATAGCACGTCTTCAAAAGTGTCTGCAAACGTCAACGCAAGGCTGCCCATCCGGGAAATCGACTCTGCGTCCATCTCTGCCTGCTTTTCTGCGGCCGCCTCCTTTGCCTGCCTTGCCTTTTTCTTGGCAACCTTTGTCCCTGCAATTATTATTTCCTTGAGCTCTGAAACTGCGCGCTTCATCTGCTTCACTATTTCTGCTTCGGTGTCGACGTACCCTTCGGGCCTTGACACACGAGTTGTCTCCGGCCTTGGAGTTGTCGACAGATAGCGCCCTTCTTCGATAACCGAGTCCGGAGTCGTGCGCTTTTTCTCTTCAACCTCTACCTGCTCTGCAGCCGCCGCCCTTATTTCTTCAACCGATGCCCTCAACGCCCCGCCCGATGGCAGAGGGTCGTCCCTGCGCATCCTGTACCTGAACAGCAAATCTTCATTCACCAACACGGAACTGCCTTCCAGCGCGATCTCTGATTTTGGGATGTCGAACCTGAGCGAGCTGTCATTGTCGCTGAACACGACGATCAAGTCTTCAGTTTCCTTGGCCACGTACCCGACGCTCTGGTCGTTCGCGGTTACCACTGTTTTCTTGAAAAGGTCTTTAGGATATTTCCCTTCATAGCTCCCAAGGTCTGCCTCGGTGGTCTGACTCTGGGCCTGGTGCTCCGCCCTGAGCATGTTCTCCGCGCTCAGGCTTGAATCTGCCATGTTCTGGGCGACTGAAAGCTTTTCTCTGGTCGCTTCCGCTCCCTGTCGCGCCAGATCCTTGACTTCGCCTGCAGCCTTGCTCGCGGCCTCTTCCACGCCGGCACCGCTGATAATGGCTTCGCCGGCACCTGCGAGCTTCTCCTTTACCGCTTTTCCTGCCTGCCCGATTTCATAGCCTACCGAACTCTTTACCTCGTCAACAACTTCCCTTGCCTTTTCTTCAACTGCCGACGGTGGTTGGCTCTCCTGCGCAGGCAGCGTTTCTTCAACCTCGCCGGCCGCCTGCCGTATCTCATCAGCCGACGGCCTCAGGCTCTTGCCTTCAGGAAGGGGAGCATCCCTGTCGACTGCGTATTGCGCCAGGGGCTCGCTTACAGTCACAGAGCCGCCCGCTATTGCAATCTTGTTCTTTGGGACATCAAAGCGGGAATTATCAGAATCGCCGAAAACAACTATCATGTCGTCAGTCTCCTTTGTAACGCGCCCTACCAACTGCCCATCTACAACCACTGTCTTGTTGAACAGATCCTTCGGGTATTTGCCTTCGTAGCTTGCCAGCTCCTCGCCGGCCGGAGATTTTTCCTCCATTGCCAAAGAAGCGACACTGGGGCATAAAACGAATTTGAGGAAATGGAGTAGAAGAAAGTTAAATGCCAAGGTTATAATTGGTGGAACTATGTTTTTCAGCCGTGGCTACCGTGCTGCAGAAAAGCCCCAAGATAGGACTCGGGCTTGCATTTGCTGCCATGGCAATGCTGTATTCTGTCATGCTCCTTGGAGTCTACATCACTTCATCGCACCAGGGGCTGTCGTGCCCCGACTGGCCGCTCTGCCCTAACGGCTTTGGCCTGCCTTCAGAAAAGCACTTTTTCGAGCACACCCACCGGGTGATGGTGGTAATCACCGCCAGCCTAATAGTTGCCACCGCGGCGTATTCTGCCCGGAACATGAAGCCGGCGAGAAAAACCGCGATAATAGCGGCCATCCTTGTTTCGGTGCAGATCGCATTTGGGATGCTGGTGGTCAACACTAGGCTCCAGCCCCTGCTGGTGGCGGCCCACCTGTCGACAGGGATTTCGCTCTTTGCGATGACTCTGATGACGTTTCTCACGGCCTACCGGCTGACTCGAAATAACAACTGAAACCCAGCATCAAACGACTTGCTGGCGTAAAGCCTTAGTAACTTGTTGTGCCAGTTGAAATTATGCTCCTGAAAGAGGTCGACAAGGTAGAGGTTACCTGCCTAGTAGACAATAATGTTGACGTGCTTTTGCCAAATACCGAGGTGGCTCGCCGGCCAGCCCTGACAAAGAACTGGTATGACAGACCATTGATTGCCGAGCACGGTTTTTGTGCGGCTTTAACTTTGCACATAGACGGGGCAAAGCGCAGGGTGCTTCTTGATTCTGGCTTGGATCCTCTGGCCGCTTCTCGCAATGTCGACTCACTTGGACTTGACCTGTCTTCTTACGAAGCGCTGATTTCTAGCCACGGGCATATCGACCATGCAGGCGGGTTGCTGAGTATTAGGAACAAAATGAATAAAGCAAAAAGAATTCCGCTAGTCCTTCACGAGCATGCCTTTAGAAACAGGTCAGTAAAGTTTCAAGATGGCAGAACAATAGACCTGCCGGCCCCGAATAGATCTCTTTTGACCGAAGCAGGCTACGAGATCATTGAAAATAATTCGCATAGCTCATGGATCGACGGCAGGATCCTGGTGACAGGGGAAATTCCCAGGACCAACAACTTTGAAAAAGGATTCCCGAACCACTATTCTGAAGTCGATGATGGGGAAATGGAAGCTGATCCGTTGATAAAGGATGACCAAGCCATCATTTTGAACGTCAAGGACAAGGGATTAGTGATCATCACAGGATGCGGGCATGCGGGAATAATAAACACCCTGAATTATGCAAAAGAGCTGGCCGGGGAAGATAGAATTTACTGCGTGATCGGAGGGATGCACCTGTCAGGCGGATTGTTTGAGCCAATAATCTCGCGGACTATCGAGGAATTGGAGAAATTGAAGCCAAGGTATGCCGTGCCATGCCATTGCTCTGGCTTGAAAGCCGTGGCCGAAATAGCCAGAAAGATGCCTGATGCTTTTATACAGAATAGCGTCGGAACCAACTATATCCTCCGCTAGGGGTTCTGTTGCATTATGGTTGTTCCTGAACGATTGTTCCAGACTGGTTGATCCCGCGAGTGTTAGTGCCAATCTTACCAAGATTTTTAATACTCTGTTGTGGGCTGGCAGAATCATGGACATGCTTTACGTGACTTGCTTGATAGTGTTGGTTATCCCAATGGGCGTGCTAATAGCATTGGATATTCTGTTGCCCGTTGTTTCACCAATACATAAGGATGCAAATAACCCTCATGACGGTAGCGCTAACGTTGAAAACAATCGCAATTCCACAAAATCCCAAGCTAATCTGCATAACACTTGACAGTCACCAACCACAATGCAACAGAACCCCGCTAGGCGTAAATTTTTCTATTTTTGTAACAAAATCAGTAGAAGATCATGAAATCAGCAAGGTTAATTCCTTATGTAAGGTTTTTTGCAACGCCAGACACACGAATGCTCGTTTCTCGATCTATAACAATTGACCATCAGGCTTAATACAAAAACAGAGCCAGAAAAAACGGAGAGTTGGCTCAGACAATTCTTCTTGTGGACCAGAAGCGGAGCACGGCCGACCTTATGAAGACGTACCTCCGGGCGGACGGCTGGAGCGTCGATCATACGCCAGACCCTTCAGAGGCACTGAAATTTGCAAGCTGCACAAAATACGAAGTGGTCGTCACCGACCTTGTGATGCGCGGCATGACCGGCCTTGACCTCTACCGCGAAATAAAATATCATGACGGCGAGGTGAGGTTCGTGTTCCTGCTCAGCATGTCCGGCGAAGCGTTGCGCCTGATGGGGTCGCTTGACCGGGGCGACGTGATAAAAAAGGAGCCGCTGTCGATAAACGAAGTCATGTACAAGGTCAGAGCGGCTTTTATGAATAGTCGTTAAAGATGCTGTTTATGTGCAGCAGCAGCTCGTTGCGAAGCTGGATGACCTTGGCGCGCTTTTCGCCGTCCAGGTCTGTCATGAGCAGGGCGTCCAGGCCCTCGACAAGGTACTTTATGTTTGGAAGCGTAAGCAGGACCTTTTCTTCCTCTTCTTGATTTTTACTCGCCAACCCCATTCCACCTATTATTGGGAAGTGCTTATTATTAATCTCGCTGGAAAAAGCGTCAGTACGACAAGACAGAAATATTGACCAGTGGCATCAGAAGCATGGCCGAGGGCGCACAGCGGGAGACGATAATCAACCTGTACAATTCCGGCATCCCTCCAGACGTCATCGCGCTCCAGCTGGACGTCAGCCAGGAAGAGGTCGACAGGGTGATTGAAAGCATGGGCGAGAGCCCGCCCGCAAGGCCCGAAGCGTCGCTTGCGTCGTTCTACCTTGACGCCGTAGTCGATCTCGACAAGGCTATCAAGATGGCGCAGGAAAGGGTGTGGAAGGCGCTCAAGGTAGGCCCCGAGTTTAACATGTCGACAGAGGAGACGCATGAACTGCTGGCAAGGTTCGCAAAAAAGAAGGTAACCCTTGTCATACTGCACATCGATCTGGTAGGCTCTACAAAGCTGTCGATGACCCTGCCGGTGGACCGGCTTGCCAGCATAATCCAGTCGTTCACCCAGGAAATGTCGCTCACGGTATCTGCATACGGGGGCTATGTGCTAAAGTACGTGGGAGACGCGATAATGGCGTTTTTCCTTGCGACAGACGATGTCTATCTGCCGTGCGTCAACGCGGTCAACTGCGCCCGGTCGATGATAAAGATAGTGAGGGACGGCATCAACCCAATACTCAACCAGTACGACTACCCGGAGATGAGCGTGCGGGTCGGGATAGACGTTGGCGAAAACGTGGTGGTGCAGTACGGGTGGGACTCCCACACTATCGACGGCAAGCAGCTGCGGAGGCCGCACTTTGACATCCTCGGCTACACCATCAACATCGCGACAAAAATGACCGCGCTTGCAAAGCCGGACCAGGTGGTCATTGGCCAGATGGTCTACGATGTCCTGGACGACCGGCAGCAATCCACGTTCCACCAGCTGCATGTGAGCCCTGAGGTGTGGAGCTACGTAAGCGACTACACCGGCGGGATCTACCCGCTTTACGGCACCGCTGAGGCGCACCGGCAGTAGATATATATCAGAAAAACACGCTACTAACACTATTAGATGCGCTCCATAGAGTACGAGGACTCTTTTGTCAAGATTGCCGGCCTGATCGGAGGCGAGGAGTACGTCAAGGTCGCCCGTGCCCTCTTGAACACAGAGGACGTCACGGACGAAGAGATTGCAAGCGCAACAGGCCTGAAGATAAACATCGTGCGCAAGGTCCTCTACGACATGTTTGGAAAAGCGCTGATAACCGGCATCCGGGTGAAGGACGAAAAGAAGGGCTGGTTCGTATACCGGTGGCGCGCAAAGCAGGACCAGGTAGACAACTTTATCGACAACCAGAAAAAGAAGATCCTTGACAGGCTGCACAAGCGCCTGGATCACGAAGAGTCGACAGAATTCTACCACTGCGGCAACCACGACTGCCCGCGCGTAAAGTTCGACTCTGCAGTCGAGCTGTTCTTCAAGTGCCCGAACTGCAAGGGGCCGCTTAACATGGTGGACAACAACAGGGTCAAGGAAGCGCTGCGCTTCAAGATAGACCAGATAACCACCGACGTAAATTCAAACAAGAAATAGCGAAAAAGAAGAAAGACTGCTACTTTTCTGTAGCAGTAATCATCTGGCCGATCTGGCTGTACGTGTCAAGGAACTTGATGCCCTTGTCTGTCGTCCTGTACTTTTGCTCGGCCGGCTGGTGTTCTATCAGCCCGCCTTCTATCAGGACTGCCAGGTATTCCTTCAGCTGGGCATATGACAGATATGCGCTGTACATTATCTTGGTCTTTGTCGCGCCGCCGTTTGCAGCTTCTAGCATCTGCGAAACGATGTCTGTCCTGCTTCTGTATTTCATTCTTCCAGCCATTGCCTTGAACTGATATTTAAGAACGAGGCTGTAATGTTCTGTACTCTAATCCCACTCACATCAGCGCAATAAAACGGAAATGTTCCCTTTCGAGGCAAATTTCTTCCTTTAGGCCGCCATCGCGCTCTCTTTTAGCGAGTCATTGCCGTAAAAGTCGCCGCAGCTCTTGCAATAGTACCCGAGGATCCTGTTGACTGCTTTCAGGACGTCGTCTTCGGCAGCGGCGCGCTCCTTGAGCTGCCCCGCCAGATCTTCAAGCTCGCTACCGCAAGATGGACAATGCCAGCTCATTGTTTCTTCTAGCTGCACCTTACAGTATTTACGGGGATTGCAGTTTGCCTGGCAGCATAGGCCATACCTGAAAAGCATTTGTTGCGCGGCACCCCTTATCTAGTTTGAAAATCTGTCTATGCCATGACAGGGATTGGCCAGCGTTCAATAGAGGTGTTTGATTCTCCAATAACCAGAAAGCAGACCTACACGTCGCTTCCCCGGCCGGTGCAGTGCGCCCGGTGCAACCGCCTTGCTCATTGCAAGGTGATGTACGACATGGGAGATATCATCAAGGTGGAATTTCTCTGCAAGGTGTGCTGCGAAGACAGCTAGATTTTTGCCAGAGTTGATTCAAGCCTGCAGCTGCATATCGGGCACTTGGCCATCACGCCGCCTGCCATGTCCGACGCGCACCAGTAGCACGATCCGCAAAGCAGGAAGTGCACCTGCCCTGCAATTTTTCTTGTTATTTGCCTATTCATACAGTCACGCCTTCCGATCAAAACTGAGCGGCTATAGTAACACAGATTTTGAGTCGCCCGGCTCTAATATAGCTAGCTGAAGTCCTGCTCCATGATTGATTTCACTGTCTCGAAAATGCCGATCCACATAGGCCACGTCAGCTTGCCCGTGTTGGTGTTCTGTCTGCTTGGGTGGTACGAGGCGAGCAGGGTCTTGCCGTTATTTTCATAGCGCGCCCCGTGGCCAAACGCGAGGCCCTTGAGGCCGGCAGCCCTGCAGTAGGCGTCAAAGCCGATCTTGCCAAGCGCAAGCACAACCTTCACGTTTTTCAGCAGCTCTAACTCGGCAAGGAGGTATTGAGAGCATTCCGCAAGCTCCGAGGGAAGCGGCTTGTTATCGGGCGGCGCGCACCTGACTGCAGCCGTGATGTAGGCGTCATTGAGCGCCAGCCCGTCGTCTTTTGAGCTGCTGGTCGGCATGTTTGCAAACCCTGTCGCGTGCATCGCCCTTGCAAGCCAGTCGCCCGAGCTGTCGCCTGTGAACATCCGCCCGGTCCTGTTGCCGCCGTGCGCCGCAGGCGCAAGCCCCACTATCAGGAGCCTTGCGTTTGGGTCGCCCCAGCTTGGCAGCGGCCGCGCCCAGTACTTTTCGCCGGCGAACCTCTTCACCTTTTCCTGCCCAACCTGCCTGATGTACTGCGATAGCCTTGGGCAGAGTGTGCATCGCGTCACCTGGCTGTTGAGCTGGCGCAGCTTGTCCGTCATGGCAACTCTAGTATGGTCGTCTATTATTACAAAAATCTTTTTATCACCCGTTGGAGAGTTCGTTTCACGTTTGTCCAGTATTGAAAATAAAACCGCCGGCGATGAGCTGACATGGATCGCCGGCTCTGTAGTATTGAGCGATACCCCGCCCCAGCAGCTGAAATATTGGAGGAAAAAGTTCGGGATAAAGCAGGCAGACCTTGCAAGGAAGATGGACATCACGCCGTCAGTCCTGAGCGATTACGAAAAGGGCCGCAGGCCGTCGCCGGGAGTCAACTTTATCAAGCGATACCTGATTGCGCTCTACGAGCTGGCAAGGGCCAACGGCCACTCTGGCAAAGAGGTGGCGCCGACTCCGATCGCTGATGCAAATATAAACCAGCCACAGTAAGATAATTCATGCCTCTCATTGAAGTCTCGATGTACCCCGGCAGGACCAAGGAGCAGAAAGACGAGTTCGCAAAAGCCATAACGGACGCGGCAGTCCAGATATTGAAAACCAAGCCAGAGCACGTGATAGTCATTTACGACGAAAAGCCAAAAGAGAACTGGTTCCAGTCCGGCAAGCCGCTTTAGCAAACTATTTTTATTTTCAACTCCTTCCCTTGGACTGGTTGGAAAAAGTTGCAATAGCGCAGATGCGCTCGTCAGAAGACAAGCAGGAGAACCTGAAAAAATCTATTGAATTTATAGCCGAAGCCACAGGCAAGGGCGCCGGCCTTGTGTGCTTTCCAGAGTTCCAGATGGCGTTTTCGCCCGGCAGCCAGTCCGCGGGCCAGCTTGCAAGTATTGCGGAAACCGTGAAGGGCAACTTTGTGTCAACGCTGGCAGGCGCGGCAAAAAAGAACAGGATCGGGATAGTTGCAACGATCTATGAAAAAAGCAGCAAGCCCCAGCGCGTCTACGACACGGCAGTGATGATCGATCCTAGTGGCATTGTATCATCGGTGTACCGCAAGCTGCACCTTTACGACGCGCTCGGCTTCAAGGAATCTGCCAAGCTGGTGCCCGGCAAAAAAATAATCAAGCCTGCAAAAACCAAAGCAGGCAATGTCGGCCTTATGATCTGTTATGATTTACGTTTCCCCGAGATGTCAAGAATCCTGACAGTCAAGGGCGCGGACTTGCTGGTCGCGCCTTCCGGGTGGGTTGCCGGCGAAATGAAGGAGGAGCACTGGCAGACGATGGTAAAAGCGAGAGCCATCGAGAACGGCTCGTACGTTGCTGCGCCGGCCCAGGTGGGCAACATTTACTGCGGCAGGAGCATGGTAGTCGACCCGTTTGGAGTCATGCTTGTGGACATGGGCCAGCGCGAAGGAGTAGAGGCAGTAGAGATTGACAGGTCGCGCGTCCAGAAGATCAGGCAGTCGCTGCCCCTGCTGAAAAACCGCCGGACAGACATCTACAACCTTAGCACGTAAGCGCAAGGTAGTGGTCGTTGTGGGTTGTCTTCCACTCGATCTTGCATTCGTGCTTGTCAAGCGGGCACGGGAACCTCTCCTTGCAATACTCGCACATGTGCGCGTGATCGCTGTCCACTATCATAATTGTAATAGCTGCTAGTTTTCTTAATAGGTTAGTGCAATGATTTTAGGGAAGCATTTTCTAGTAGCTATTTTTTCTTCAAAGGGCACTGCATATTTATGCAAATTTTCCATTGTTTTGCGCGCCTTGCAAACATTACTCCTACCACCGGCCAGCCGCATTCCGGACATGCCTTGCCAGCTATCCTGATCGCGCCTTTCTGCGGCAGCGGCGCGCTTGCCCTGCACCCGCCGGCGGCATAGTTTGAGCAGCCCACAAACCGCTTCTTGCTCGTGCGCGACCGGATCATGCGCAATTGCCCCTTTTTGCAGACGGGGCACTGCCCAAGCGTAGCAGCCTGCGCAGTATCTGCAGCCGCCGCGTCGCCTATCCGCGCGCCAATGTCTGACTCCTTTTCCATGAATTCAGACAGCGATTCAACCAGCCTGTCCACCGCCTGCTCGATGACAAGGGCGCTGTCTGCAGAGCCCTGTTCTACCTTCTCCAGCTGCTCCTCCATCGACCTTGTAAGGTCAGTAGACACGATCGCAGGCACAAACGCCCTCATCGAGTCAATGACTGCAAACCCGAGATCGGTGACTTCGATCCCGCCGCGCTTTGCAGCGATGTAATTGCGCTTGAACAGGGTAGCGATGATGTCGGCCCTTGTTGCCTTTGTCCCTATCTGCTCCTGCTCCATCTTGGCCAGCAGGCTCGCCTGGTTATAGCGGAAAGGCGGCTGCGTGAACTTTTCCTCCATCTCTATTCCAAGGTTCTCAAGCCTGTCGCCCTGCTGCAATGCCGGCAGCTCGCGCTGCTCCAGCCTGACGTACGGCTTGTAGAAAACCATCCAGCCTTCGTAGAGCGGCGCCCTGCCCTCCGCCTTGAATACATGACCCTGCACGTCGATCGACACTTCTGTGTGCTGGCTCGACGCCGGGTCGCCAAACGTTGCAAGGAACCTCTTTACTATCAGGTCGTATATCTTGAATTCAAGCCCACCCAGCTTTTGTCCCGGCGCGACTCCTGTCGGGTAGATCGCAGGATGCGCCGGGTCTGCCATCCTGCCCTCGTTTGGAACTAATCTATTTCTTGAGAGGAGCATCGACGTGAGGCTGCCGTAGCTCCCGATCCTGGAAAGTCCGGAGATTATCTTGCCGTAGCCTATCGATTGCGGCAGCTTTTGGCTTGACGTGCGCGGGTACGAAATGAGCGCCCGCAGGTACAGCTTTTCCGCTATCGACAGGGTGTAGCCGGGCGAAACCTTGAACAGCCTGTACGCTTCGCGCTGGAGGTCGCCTATGTTGAAAGGAGTCGGCGGCCGGAGCACCACTTTCTTGCTGCTGGCGTTGCTGACAGTCCCGTCCTTGTCATTGCACGCGCTGACAACCGACCGGGCCTCTGCAAGCGCCGCCACCTTTAGCTTTTCATAGCGCGCGTCAAACAGCTGGCTATCCTTGGCAAACCTGCCGGCTATGGTCCAGTACGGGTCGGGGACGTGCAGCCTGATCTCCAGCTCCCTGTCTACTGCAAACGCAAGGGTCGGCCCCTGCACCCTGCCTATTGACAGGTTGCGGTAGCGGTTGGTGGTCTTGAACGACTTGGCAAGCGCCCTTGACAGGTTGACCCCGTAAATGAAATCAAGCATGTGCCGGGACCGACCGGCCTCTGCCAGCCCGCCGTTTGGCCTTGCCAGATTTGCAAACGACTCTCTTATCTCGTCGTCTGTCAGGGTCGAGAACTTGGCCCTCAATGCCTGCCCGTACTTGTTGTTGCAGGCGTACTGCAGTATGCTGTGGCCAATCACTTCTCCTTCCTGATCGTAGTCGCACGCGTGCACAAATCCCGACGCGTTTTTTGCCAGGTCAGAAATTACCTTGATTGCCCTGATTGCCCTTGGGTTCTCTGTGACAGGCGCCCACTCTAAATCAAGCACCGGGTAGACGCTCCTGTTTTTTGTCGCGTCGGCCAGCCCGTAGAGGTGCCCAAGCGCCGTGCAGACCTTGTAATGATTATTGCCATTTGTCACGTCAAAAACCGAAATCCCGCCCGGCCTTGTCTCCGCCGGGCTGCCAAGCGCCTGCGCTATCCTTCTGGCGGCATCCGGCTTTTCGCAGACGACAAGCGTGTATGACAAGCAGCCGATCTTCTAGTTTTATGCATATTAATCCGATCCTGCTGCGCTAAACATCCACCATGATTCTTACGCATCCGCCATGTCTAAGCTATTTATAATGCAAAAAGGTAGTTTTATGAGATGACGAACAAAGTATGCGTTCTTGGCGCCGGCAGCACAAAATATGGAAAATTGAACGAAAGTATCATTGAAATTGCATTAAATGCGGCCAAGGATGCCATAGAATCCGCGGGGATTACCCCGAAGGAGATCCAGGCAGGCTATATTTCAAACGTTTTCGGAGTTGCCGACAAGCAGGTGCACATGGCCCCTGTAATAATGAGCAACCTCGGCATTTCCCACGTCCCCGGCCTCACGATCGAATCGGCGTGCGGCTCTGGCTCTGTGATGTTCAGGGAAGCATTCGCCAACGTGGCGGCCGGCTTTTATGACTGCGTCCTTGCGCTTGGAGTCGAAAAGGTAACCCATACGGGCACAGTCCACAGCACGACGCTGTTTTCATACTGTTCAGACTTTTTCTATGAAGGCGGCAACGGCGCGTCCTTCCCCGGGCTCTTTGCGTCGATGGCCCGTTTCCAGCACAGTGGGATCCGAAGCTTGGAATTCACGTGACTTGAAGTCGCGGC
>JADMIO010928597.1_pt1 | contig 45664 bp, 51 predicted proteins | sample 8958161 | NCBI WGS metagenome assembly JADMIO01 (sample SAMN16585339, study PRJNA669376) | soil metagenome | isolation source: Crop rotation soil | place: USA: Cullars Rotation, Alabama | collected 2011
TGGTTTGATTAATATGTTCATTTATGTATTTAAAACACAGAAAAACCATGCTCGTCTCGACCTGGTAACTACTGAATTGAGTAGTATTAATGAAATGAACATAACCATCGGTTTATTTCTGGCAACCGTTGGCACATTCTTAGGCGGCATTTGGGCAAACGAATCATGGGGTAAATATTGGGGTTGGGATGCGAAAGAAACGTGGGCCCTGGTAATTGTTATCACATATACCATTGTGCTACATCTTAGGTTCGCATCAAAACTCAGGGGAGAGTATATATTTAATATGGGCTCTGTATTAGCTTATGCCAGTGTATTAATGACATTCTTTGGGGTTAATTATTATCTCTCAAAGGGTATGCACAGCTATGCCGCAGGCGATACGCCTGTTTTTCCGGTATGGGCTTGGATATCAATTGTCTCAATTATTCTTTTGCTTGTCATAGCAGGTATAAAAGATAAAAAGATAAAAAGGGAGGCTCAGAAATGAGAAGGTTTATTTTAGCAATATCGGTTTTAACACTTTCTTTTCATGCTTTTTCTAAAGAAGATGATAAAGAAAAAAAGAAAATAGAAAAAGAAGAGCGCTCCTTTCAGAAAAATGTTGAAAAACATCCCGATGATGCAAATATATATTGGGAACATGCTAATAAACTGGCAGACTACAATTCATCAGTAAAAGCTGCACAAACCTTTTATCTGGATGCATTAAGCAGGGATTCATCCAACGCATTGATTTATAAAGATTACGGGAAATACCTTCTCAATAAATTGGGCGATGTAGACAGCGCTCGTGCTGTTTTTACAAAGGCCTTAATGCTTATTGCAAATGATAACGAAGTGAAAGATGGTCTTGCCGCGGCCAATAAGGCTATTGAAAGGAGAGATATAGATAACAAAATGAGAAGCTTTGGAAATACTACGGTCAGGCAGTTGGATTCAACCATATCGTATGCTAGCCTCAGCAATTTCGATTCTTTGAAAGCACTTTTGATAGATAATACATACAAAAACAATTATCAGAGCCTCCTGGAAAGATTCCTGGCCGATGACAAAAGCCTTAAACCTGAAGAAATGTACCTGCTTATTATAGGATATACGAAGCAAAGTAGTTACAGTCCTTTTAATTATAATGATATCAGTAGTTTGAAAATTACTGCAAGCCACAACCTCGATTCTGCTATCAAAATGGGTAAAGAAATTATTAATACTAATCCTATTAATCCATCTCTTAACAGGGAACTCATGTACTATTACAGGTTAAAAAACGATACCGTTTCAGCTAACAAATATTTATATAGGGTACAGCAATTTTTTAATGGGGTACTCTATTCCGGCAATGGCACCTGCGAAAGACCCTATATCTCACTTTGGGCAAAAGAAGAATATAATTTTATTGATTACCTGGGTTATAAGAGAACAGATGTTTATTCTATGGGCGTCTGTGCCGGGCAAATGGCAGAAATATTAGAAGCGATAAATATAACAACTGCTAAAAGAGAAGTGATACATTTTAATATCAAACTTATCTATCTGCACTCGGTAGAAAAATGAGTCCATTTTCAGTCCCTGTTTTTACTTAATTGCTTAGTAGTGTATATTTGATTGCTGGCCTTATTGTTCGGCTTATCATTCATTATATGCTAAAATGGGTCTTATTACTTCTTGTATTTTCCCAGCAGACTTTTGCTCAATCACTGCATTTGCAAAATATCCCTGCTCAGACAGATGCTTCATTTAGGGGGCTCTCAGTGGTCGATGATAGTACAGCTTGGGTAAGTGGAACTAAAGGGTGGATTGGCACAACAACAGATGGAGGTACCGCTTGGGTATTTAAGCAGGTGAAAGGTTTTGAACAATGCGACTTTCGTTCCCTCTATGCATTTAATTCCACAACAGCAATTGTTGCTAATGCGGGCTCGCCTGCATATATTCTGCTTACAACCGATGCCGGTATTAATTGGACTCAGGTATATAAAAATACCGATAGTGCGGCCTTTTTCGATGGGATATGTTTTTGGAATAATAAGGAGGGGATCATTTATGGCGATCCCATAGCTAGGCGAATGTTGATGCTTCGCACAAATGACGGAGGTAAGACCTGGCTCGAATTGCCACTATCAAACCGTCCCTTGCTGGATGCACAGGAAATCTCATTTGCAGCTAGTGGCACCTGTATTCGCTGTTTAGGGAATAATAAGGTGCTGATAGCTACAGGGGGTAAAATATCTGGATTACTTGTTTCAACCAATAAAGGTACAAGCTGGCAAGCTTACCCTGCGCCAATATTACAGGGAGAAGGTACAACTGGTATATTTTCCTTTGCTTATGCTAATGATAAGGATGCGGTCATTGTCGGTGGAGATTATAAAAAAGATACATTAAGGAAAGATCATGTGTTCTATACAACCGATGGTGGTCAACATTGGTTAGCACCATCGCTGCCAACTGGAGGCTACAGGGAATGTGTGGAGTATATCAATACAAAAACAGTGATTGCCACAGGCCCCGCTGGCACAGATATTTCATATGATGGTGGCAGAAACTGGCAACAATTCTCTGATGAAAGATTGTACCATGTTATCAGGAAAAGCCGGAAGGGTAACCTGATTATCATGGCAGGCGGAGCGGGAAAAATAAGCCTGCTCAAACAATAAACAGTTATTCCAGGTACCCGAATTTCCCCGATTGGAATTCTCTTATTGCCTCATGTATCTCTTCCTGTGTATTCATAACAAAAGGGCCATAGCTTGCAATAGGTTCATTCAGTGGCTCCCCGCTTAGTACCAGTAATACACTGTCCTCATTTGCTTTAATACTAAGTTCTTCTCCTTCGTTCCTGAAAAGTACAAAACCATGTTGAGGCACATGTTCTCCATTCACCGTAATATCCCCGTTTACAACTAGCAGTGCAGTATTGTGAGTTGCTGGTAGGTTCGTATTAAATAAGCCTTCTTTTTTTAATTTAATATCAAACAAGTTCACTGGAGAATAAGTATCTGCAGGCCCCTTTACGCCATTGAAGCTGCCTGCTATCACATTTACGGTTCCCGCATTGTTCGGCAGCTCTGTTTTACCCATCTGCTCTTTGGTAATGGCCTGGTAGTGTGCGGGAGTGGACTTGTCTTTCTTAGGTAGGTTCACCCATAGCTGCACCATTTCAAAAGGGCCTCCCTTCCTGGAAAACTCCTGTTCATGATATTCTTTATGCAGTATGCCTGCACCCGCGGTCATCCATTGCACATCCCCCGGGTTTATGATTCCGCTGTTTCCTGTGCTGTCATGATGGGCCACGCTGCCTTTATAAGCAATAGTTACAGTTTCAAAACCCTTATGCGGATGTACGTCTACACCTCGTATATGCTCTGAAGGTCCGAAATCAAACTCAGCATTAAAATCCAGCAATAAAAATGGGCTGATTCTTTGTTGATGGATGCCTGCGCCTGGGATATAGTTATACACCCGGAAACCATCTCCCACCATCCCCGGCCGTGCAGGTTTTTCAAATATTCGTTCTATTGTTTTTTTCATATTCTGTTTCTTTTCAACACCGCAAAATTACTTTAATATAACACAATAGCCGAATAGCAATTTTATATAAGGTATTGTTCAGTAAATGGCCGGTATTATCTTTATGGGAATGATAAAAAAATCTGCTTATCAACCCTTTATCTGCTAAACAGAATAAAAATGGAAAGCATCGATCATTCAGAACATATTTACATACATAATGCTGGGCTCGTTTTGTTGCATCCTTTTCTGCACACATGTTTTGAAAGATTGGATTATCTCAAAAATGGTCTTTTTATAAATAAAGAAGCAGCTGATCGGGCCGTACATTTATTGCAATACATAGCTACCGGAACCGGGCAAAATCCTCAGGATCATTTAGCCTTAGCCCTAAATAAAATAGTATGTGGCATATCTCTGTCTGTTTCGCTCTCGTCGGGCGTAGAACTTACAGAACAGGAAAAAACAACAGCATTGCAGCTGGAGAAAGCAATTTTAAGCAATTGGCCTGAAATGAAACAGACCTCCGTAACTGGTTTTAGGGAGACTTTTTTACAAAGGGCTGGACATATAGTATTAAAGGAAGACCATTGGGCGCTTAAAGTGGAGCGGAAAAGTTACGATGTATTATTGCAAACATTGCCTTGGTCTTTCGCTGCAATAAAAACAACCTGGATGAATAGAACACTAAATACCGAATGGATATGAACAAAAACAAAAATAATGTAGCAGCCTTATCAGAAGAAATGAAATGGCTGGCAAAAGTAATAGACACCCGTACAAAGTTATACTGGGATCAGGATTGTGACTATAGCGACATTGATCAGGTACAGCCCCCTTCGCTTGACGAAGATAGTTCTCTATATGCAGATACGATCCGGAAGTATAAATTAGGTTTTGAAGAGCGTATTGTCATATCGCTTGCGCTGGCGCCACACATGATGCCGCAATTACTCGACGTTTTTTTTACAAAGAACCCCAATTACGAAAGATCTTTTACAGAATTTGGTGGTGTGGAAAAGCGTGGCAATGCAGGTTTTTTGCCTACAGGTGAAACAGCAGCATTTATTTTAGCTGCCAATGATTTGGACAGAAGGGTTGAAGTGTACAAATTATTGGGTAAAGAGGGTGCTCTTAGAAAAAATAGGATAATATATTTGGAAAGCGTGGAGAACAATGACCCATTCCTTTCTGGTGCGCTCAAAATGTCGGCAAAATATTTGTCCTTCCTAATTGCTGGAACATCAGGACAGCTGGCTTACGATACCAATTTCCCTGCAAAACATATCACAACCCCATTAGATTGGCCCGATCTCGTATTGGACAACCTCGTTTTGCAGGAGTTGCAGCAAATAAGAACATGGGTAGAACATCGCAATGTTTTGCAGGAAGATCAGGTATTAGGTAAGCGCCTGAAGCCTGGCTATAGATGTTTATTTTATGGGGCTACGGGTACAGGAAAAACATTGGCAGCATACCTTCTGGGTAAAGTGACAGGTCTTGATGTTTATAAGGTCAACCTTTTACAAATAGTATCGTACAATAATGTTGATGGAAATAAGGCCCTGGCCAATATTTTCGATCAGGCAGAGCAAAATGACTGGATATTATTGTTCACTGGTGTAGACTCTTTGTTTCATAGTGATACAATAACAGGCATCGGAAACGATAGACAAATAAATCAACAAGCAGCATACCTTCTGCAGCGCATTGAAGATTACCCCGGTTTGATTATATTGACGAGCAATCTTAGGACATATATAGACGATGCTTTTACCAGGCGTTTTCAGAGTATCATTTTGTTCCCCATGCCTTCAAAGGAAGAAAGGTATCTTTTGTGGAAAAATGCGTTTTCAGAGCATGGTCGCTTGGGGCAGGATGTAGATCTGAAGGCAATTGCAGACAGTTATGAGATTTCAGGCGGTGCCATTATAAACGTCATGCGGTATGTAACTCTGAAAGCCTTACAAAGCGGTCACAAACAACTACGCGAAAGCGATATTATAGAAGGAATAAATAGGGAACTTCGAAAAGAAAATAAAACCTTCGTTATTAACAATTAGCGATCTGCTTGTTCAATTCATTTTTACAAAAAAATGAATAAGCCATCCGACGGGGATGGCTTATTCATTTCAGTGATTCAATAAGAATTATTTTGTTTCAGTTTTTGTTTTAACTACTTTCTTGTGCACACTGCTACCGTCGCTTTTTTCTTTGTCTTTAATTGTAGTGGTGGTAGTTGTTTTTGTTGCATTGTCAGTACTTGTTGTTGCCGGGGTAGAAGATGTAGTACTTGTAGTAGTACTGCTGTTAACAGTAGTTGATGCAGCTGCCGCAGAATCGCTTGATGGATGCATCGCTGAATTTGTATCGACACTGCTTGCTGCAGGTGCAGTGGTCATTGTTGATGTGCTGGTTGTAGTAGTATCGGTTTTCGACGCATCACCGTTACCGCTGCCGCAAGATGCAATAAATAGACACATTGCAATTGATAATAAACTTAGCTTCACAAATTTCATAAAAATGCTTTTTAGGTTTTAAGTTTATTCCCCGAAATCAAATTGGTAACCCGTCTGATTAATAGATTTTTTTGCTGTATGTATAATTGATTTATGGCTCCCTTTTTTTTCATTTTTAATTATTTGTTTATCATAGCATATTAATGCCGTGCCCCTGCAACAGTACGTATGGTATTTTAAGGAGTATATAAAGTGACTTTTCTAAATATTGCCACTTATACTACTCATTGAAAATGTCTTTGGATGAACCTACTAGGCTTAAGAACTCCTGTTTGGGGGGCGCTTCAGGTCCGCTGGCTTTCAGTTGCTCCTGGAAATATTTGAAAGACGGCAATTCAAGCAGCTTTTTCTGATCCGCATCCTCTTTAAAGAAGGCTAAGTGTGTAAACGTTTTGTCATCAGGGCCCACACATACATGATAATTGATTGCAGGGTCATTAAGCTTCTGCAGATCACTCATCACAGCCCTTATATTGGTCTTATTTTGTTCAGCATACTCAGCCTTGGCGGTGTAGATAACTCTTACAATTTTCATTTTCTTGTTTTTTTAGATGATCGTGAACTTGAATAATTATTGGATGATTGTTTACTTCTTTGTATTCTGGATTGTTTCAGCTTCCTCCTTCAGTGCAGCCGCAAATTGCTCAAAAGATGCATCAAATGATGGGATGTGTTTTGCATACATGGGGAACATAAAGCCACCTATTTTTTCATACATAGTAAATGTAGTGCTGCCGTTTCCCTTGTTAGTTAATGTATACACCCTTTTTCCTTGTCCGTCACCCCATACTAAACGTTTGGGGGCATCCAGTTCTTTTACCTTTAGTTTGAACGTTCTTTTAGGTGCCAGTGTAGATTTCAGCTGTATTTTTTCGCCTACTGCTATTTTCCCCTCAATAGATAGAATAGTTGGGTTCCATCTGGGATAATCAGGTGCCGTAGTTAAAAGCTTCCAGATAATGGTGGGGTCAGCCTGAATGTCAGTGCTTACAGAAGTGCTGCGGCTGAAAGTTGTTTTCTCTGTAATGGCTTTACCATTTTGTGCCAGTGTCGTTGTTGATATCATAATTGCCAGGATTGTGACGAAGCGTCTCATTTAATGTGTTTAAATTTGGACGCCTGGCAGAAAAAAAACGATAGGCAAAACCGGTTTTTTCAAGAATATTTTTCCATTACAACTCTATTGTGTTCTAAATGATGCAATTGCAAAGCTGCTGCCCCCGATTCAAAAGGATCAATTCCCTTCACAATTTGCATTCTTAGGTCCAGCAGCCGTTCCTTGTCGGCACTTGCTGCCTCCCTCGCCATTTCAATTTTTACCACCTCTTCCTGGAATTTCTGTTTCGGATTATACAGTCCGTTCAATTCAGAGCATTGGTGGCAAACCCCTTCTTTATTAATAATAGCACACCGCCCCTCAAAAATAGTGATCATTTTTGCCCTGCCTGTGTGCAGGTAATATTTCACCATAGCTTCACTGCAATCCAGTATACTTGCTATCTCGTTCACCTTAAACTCATACACCTCTTTCAGGAATAAACATAATTGCTGCTCCAGTGGTAAAGATTTGGAGATGCAGCTAAAACAAAATGTGATATGCTCTTTTATCTCAAAAGCTGCTTGTGTAGAAGTTGCCTTTATCTGCATAGCCTCTTCAAAAAACTGTGGATTGCTATGCGCAGCAGCCTTGCATATATCCGTCACATTTTCGGGCCACCGTTTCTTCACCCTTAAATTATCTTTTGCCAGGTTAGAGGCAATAGTAAATAACCATGTTTTTAAAGAAGACTCTCCTCTGAAAGTATGCAGTTTGTCCAGGGCTTTTATATAAGTATCATGTACAATATCTTCAGCATCATGCATGCTGGCTGTTATCCTTATAAGGTAGGACCTTAGTTGGCCTGTTATACCGTTAAATTCTTCGTTAAAAAGTTCCGTTGTCATTTATTTTAGCTTTGTCCCTGCATTTAAACCCTGCCAAAGCTAAGAAAAGCTTATGTTATATGGCAATTATAAGCTTAAGTGCTGCAAAGATAAAAATATGGGCTTTGGCTGAAGGCTATTATACAAAAAGCAAAAAATCCATTCTTATACACGACGGATTTTTCATACACCAGTGTTTTCACAGGCAAAATAGTACAAAGAGGGAAATGCTTATTTATTCTTTTTTAGGCATCATATTTAACAGATCAGATGTAGAAACAGCATCAGTGGCGGTATCAATGGAGTATAAAGTAGTTATACCCATTGTTGTACTTGCCTGGGCTGTCATATTGGATTGTTGTTGGGCATTTGTCGCATTTAGTGCAGCCAGAGATAATGCCTGGGCGGTAGCTTGAAACAAATTGCCCATTGCCATCGCGGGTGCATCTCCCAGTACCTTTGTATTTACCTGGGTAATGGAATCAGTAATTTGCTGATTGACTGTTTCAGTTTGTGGGCTGGATGCCTCATTTTGTGGATTAGTTGTGTTTACTTCTGCCATGACTCTTTGCTTTTAAGTAGGTTAAAAATTACTTGGAAATTAGTTGTTTTGATACAGCACTGTTTTAGGATAGCAGAAATTTAACTGCTGTGGTTGTTACGGCTTCTGCCAGTATATTCACTTGTTGCTGGTTCGACGTAGCATTGAGTGCTGCAAGGCCAATTGCGTGTGCAGTCGTTTGATACAAAGACCCCAATGCCATGGATGCGGCATCGCCTAGCACTTGTACGTTTGCTTGGGTAACAGAATCGGTAATTTGATTGTTAACTGCTGTTGGAAATGCCATGATTTTTCTTTTTAAATTATAAAGGATGTTTTGTGAATGATGATTTTTCTTGTTTATTGATTCGATAAGGGGCAGGGCGATATTTCCCTTTATTTATCACTTGCTTTTTTTGATTTTGCACTGATTTTTTCTTTAATATTTGGCGTGGAGATAGTATCCGTATTTGCAGCGTTTGTCTGCTCTGTATCGCTGCTTGTTATTACTACTCCCTCCAGCCCTTCCCCGGACAGGATACGTTTACAGATAGATGCAGTTAGAGAGGTATTAACGATCTGTGCATGCTGTTGTGCAGATACCGCATTTTGCATTAGCAGGCTTATTGACTGGGTCATTGCAATGTTTAACATTTCCAGGGATATCGTTTCCGTATTCTGGGTTCCATTGGCTGTATCCTGCACGTCAGGACGTTCTATTGTTACTGGCATGATAAGTTTTTTAATTTTATAATATTCACTTCTTATTGTCCTGAAGGGAAGTCTTTCAGTAGATTGGCTGCATTTCTGCTTACAGCCTCAAAATCAGCAGCTGCGTCAGAAGACATTTTTCGCGCATTATTGATTATCCGTTCTGCAGCATCAGCATTTATTGAGTTTTCAAGCTGTTGTGCCATGGCAACACCAATAATAGTATTGCTGATGGCATTGATTTGTCGCATATTGTCAACAGCATCTTGAATTGCTATAGCTGCAGATTGGGCAGCACATAGATAAGCCTTTCTGGCGCCCTCATCATTATAGATTTTTGGTGCGGTATGGTCGTTCGTGTTAATAGCGGTGTCTGGCATGAATGGTGGGATTAGGGCAAACAAAATAATAAAATTATTTGATTTGCAAATTTCTTGTTTTATATACGAAAATGATATCGGCATTACGGCAAAAAACAAAACCACCCTTTTTATAAGGTGGTTCTGTTTTGAAGCAGGGCTTGAACATGCTCATGCTTTATCATTGGCAGGCAGCATTGCTGTTCAAAAAATTCCTTGCTGTTTCTGGCCGGTTTGGTGAACTATTCCAGAAATTAAGGAAGGTAACTTTTGAGTTCGGCATAGCGTGAGGAAATGTACTTACGGGGCAGGCATATGCTTGTATGGAGCTTGTGTGGGACGATGCCGCAAATTTTGGTTGTGTATCCCACCATAAACCGGGGTCAGTTCTTGCTATATGGCAGGTGCGGCAGGAAGTGCCGATCACTTCAGTATATAATTGTTTGGGTGTAACCCCGTTTACAGGGTTGTTGAGCGTATTCCAGCTACCGGCACCATTTAGAGCCCCTACAGCCGAATTGTCAATGAATGTCGAGCCACCTGTATATGCAGCATTAATAAAATCAACAATTGCCTGTGTGCGCTGGGTAGATAAAACAGTTTGGTTTAGATTGTAGATATTTCCTTCTTGGTCTGGCCGTGTGTAGCCTGATGCGCTGGAATACTGGAAGGATTGTGCATCAAAAGGCAGGAAATTAGGGATTTCCTGGGTATGGCTGGCGAAATAAGCCTGCAATGCATTACCATCAGCAAAAGCACCATAACCCTGCACTCCGTTATGCAGGATTTCTCCCCCATGGCAGGTAATACAAAGGCCGGGTACAAATTTGTGTCCATTATCCGGCCCCGCATTATTACCATCTAGGTTGGCAAAATTGCTCAGGTTGCCAGCTGCATCAAAAACATAAAATTTGGTTATGTTGATGCCGCTTGTAATGGGTGAATATTCCATACACACGGTTGCAAAAGCCTTGGGCGTATTATTAGTTACATTTTGTGGGTCCTGTATGGCATCATTATCATTGTTGAAATTAGAAACATAATAAGATATAGTTCCACCGTTTGTTTTTTCATGCATCCCTCTCCAGAAGCCTAAGTCTCCTGCATTAAAGTAAACAGAATTAATATCTCCGGTACCATCAGCATTATATCCGTTCTTGGCCTTCCATTCTGCAAAGGTTATTGCATGTGCAGGTACTGTATTCAGGTTCACGTCTTTTGTATAATTACTTGCTCCTATTAGTGTATAATAAGCATCTGCATCAGTAATTCTTGCCGCACCTCCATAATCATTCTCCTCACCGGTTAAAAATACATCAAGCTGGTTTTGATCATCATCAAACATATTTTGTTGTACTGCAGTAGGGTCATAGGGTGGCACAGGATTAGGTGGAGGAAGCTGTGCAGAGCCTGGAATGATAGGCCCTGAATTAAAATCCAGTGTTCGGATTAGGGTGGTGCCACTATTGATGCTTACACGTATATGGGTAGTGCCCGGTAGGTTTACAACAGGTATGCCATTTATAACATCACTGGGATGTACATTATTTAATACATGGTGCCCTTGTGTCACAGTACCGCCGACCACAGTGGCCACAGAGATAGATATAGGATCGCTCGGATTAATTCGGTGGGTGAATACAGAATTTAATGGATTGTCAATGAGTACAATATAGGTGCCGTTATTAAATTCCAGGTCGGCATTCAGTACAGAGAATCTGTGAGTGATTCCTTTATAATAGCCACCCGTCTTTTTTGCCTTACCAATATGCTCCCACAGGCCGGTTGAGTCATTATAATCCCAGAAAGAGATACTATCCGCAGCACTGGCTAGTTTGGAAGAAGGTATTGGCAGGTATAGTTCAGCCTTGGCAGTGTCAGCCAGCTTGTATTTTATATTGGGGTTGGTATGGTCACGTATTTGCACGTCCACTGCACCATAACTTTCCAGGCGCACATTTTTGCCTTGTTTTTCACCACCAAAATCCCCCGGCATTTGCCCGTTCCCCTTTGTAATGTCTATGGAACGGATGGATACATTCACAGCAACCGTAACAAGGTGCCCCGAAGAATCTACAATTGAATTTTTGGGGATACGTAAACGTGCGGGTATTCTTTTAGAATTGTCTCGGTCAAAATTGGTGTACTTATCAGGTAGTTCAGTTATTACTATATCCGTAGCTGGGTTAGCAGTATCCGTACTTGTTGCTACCAGTTTATATTCCTCTTGGTCCACATCATTCATGTATATTTTAGAACACAGCGCATAGCCTGGTTTTATTACATTTAAAACATATCGTTCTTTATTATTTTCGGGCACTTTAAGCGTAAAATAGCCTTTTGCATCACTTGTCGTTGTATATTGCCCGTTTACTTTTATCAGTGCATTGGCTATCTTGCCGGAACCGTCTATATTGCTTACAATGCCCGAAAAGTTTACAGTACCGTCACCCGCAACAATAGAATACCTTTTATAGCTCGCTCCGCCAAAACTGTCCACCACCATCAGGTCCATTTCATAATTCCCGTTTTTTGTAGGCAATTCCCAAACCACTTCAGGCCCGTCAATAGACACAAATGTTGGGAATTTTCCAAAAGGGATCCATTTATAATGCAGCGTATTATTATCTGCATCTTTCACATTGGCAACAAGTTTTATTTTTTTGCCGGCTCTGGTGCGTAGCAAAGTTCTTCCTGTGTCATTATGTGCAACAATAGAAATTATTTTTGGGTTGGAATTCGGTAAACTCATATCAATATGTCGTTGCCCGTTAACAATAGCAGATATTTTCGTTTTTTCACAAATGGCTGTTACCTTTCCGCTTTCCCTGTAGGAAGGCACAGGTAGCACATAATACCCTCTGGTATTACAACGGACCTCTGGTATGAGTGCTCCTTTTATTTCAGCACCTATTTTAGTATCAATATGCACGTCAAAAACACCTTGGTCGTAGTATCCCACAGAACTGTCTTTCTGTTTCACACATCCCCATAAGTAACTGTCCCCCACGCCTATTTTCAATGGCCCCGGATGATTGGATGCATAACTTACAGTAACATTATAGCACGCTGTAGTAAAACCGCTTTTTGACAGGCACAATTGGTATCTGCCTTTTTTAAGGTGATTGGTAGCATAATTCCCGTCAAGTCTCGATAATACAGAGTCTACAATTACACCTTTATCATCCTTCACCGTAATTTTTACATCCGGTAAATAGATGGTCACATTTTTTTGCTTATCACCGGTCACATCAGTATATACATATCCTCGTATGATGCCATCGTTTTGTACCGCAGCCTTATTGCTGGGCTTGCATTGTTCAAAAATTACAATGCCCACGATCATTGTAATTAGTACGGAAAGAACTTTGATTTTTTTCATGACTTTGTGTTTTATAGATACCTGCAGTGTTTAGTAAAGCAGGTTTCACAAAGATGAAATATTCACAAAGAGGCATAAGGAGTTATATAACTATATTATTTCCGTTCTTTAACGGTAACTTATAAAGTTGCAACTACTGATCTGTAAAATACACAATGTTTATTGGTTGAGGTCCCAGCTCGCAATAACAGCATCCAGGTTTTGCGGCTCTGTCACACCCGTGTCGGTGTAAGTACAGTTAAGTGTCACCGTACCTTGTCGATAGGAAGTAGGTATTTTCAAAGTAAGGGTTCCACTATGTATAACAAATGTCCCGATTTGCAGGTCGGTTGGCAGGGTTACCTTGGGTACCTCCTGGTCCATTAATGTAGTGTTATAAACTAATAAAGTATTGTTATAAAAAAATACGTTCGCGGTATAATAGTTATAAACAATAGTTACTTGAACAATGGCAGTAGTATTAAGGAAGTAGGCTGGTAATGATAATGGTAAGGACATGGGAAAGTGTTTATTTTAAAAATTACCTACTCTCTTTTATAAAGGATTTTCGGTTTCCTCCTTTTATGTCTCAAAATATTTAATTATGGCTAAAAAGTGGTTTCTTTTGGTGTATTTTTCTTAACCCCTTGCCTGTTATTGTTATACAATACTGTTTTAAGGACTGGTTTATTATTCGTCAATTGATTATATATTTTGTTTTGACTGTTTTGTTTGCGCTTTTATTTATGCATTATTCAGAGAGAATTTTTGAATGCTTTCATGAAATTAATCTTTTTAGAATTAGCTTTATAGTATTGCAATGTGGAGCGCTTACGTATGGTCTTGATAGAATATCTCTCGTTTTTGAAAAGCAAATATCCCGATGCCCTGGCAACAGAGAATGCCCGTTTGCTTAAAATAAAGGATATCCCTCTTTTAAGATTTTTTACTCACCTGAAGGAATCCGATATTTTGGATGCAATAAAAAAAGGCCTGTTAAAACTTATAGATGATTTCGAAAATGCTAGGGAATATGAAGCCTTGGAGACAGGTTTAAAACGTTGGCTGAACAATGAAACTACAGGCTTTACGAAAGAACAGGTAAAAATTGAAGACCTGATAAATATCTATGGAGCGCAGAAAGAGGCATTGCTGCATTTCGTTCATTTATTTACATCGGAGGCCTCAATATGTGTACAGATATTTAAAGAAATAGAGGCGTATTATAATACCGCTTACCGCCGTACTATTGACATGTTCATCCATATCCACAATGAAGAATTAAAGGCTAGCGAAAAAAAATATAGATTGCTTGCAGAGAATAGCTCTGATATTATTTCTAAGCAAACTACGGCAGGGATTATTACCTATATTTCACCATCCTGCAAATCCGTATTGGGATATGATCCCAATGAGATGTTAGGTAAGAACAGTTCAGATTTTATACATGCAGACGATTTACCCCTCGCAGGCGAAGAAAGAAAAAAACTGGAAGATGCAAATAGGGTAGAAACTACTACTATTCGCATGAGAAGAAAAGACGGGAATTATATATGGTTGGAAGTTACAGCAAAAAACATAACAGATCCACTCAAAAACGAAACTATAGAAGTTCATACATCCGCCAGGAATGTGACTGCTCGGAAAATAACAGAAGATAAACTGAGACAGAATGAAGTACTCCTCAGCGAGTCGCAGCGTATTGCAAAAATAGGAAGCTGGGAATGGAATATAAAAACCAACGAACTGAAGTGGACACTTGAGCATTATGCACTTTATGGTGTCGACCCCTCATTGGGAAACATTACATATGAGATAGCCGAGTTACTACGACACCCTGACGATACAGAACATGTACATAAAAATTTAGCTGCTACACTCAAAGATAATAAGCCACTTGATTTTGTTCACCGGCTCATAGTAAATGGTAATGTTAAAGTGCTTCATGTTAAAGGCGAGAGGGTAATGCAAAACGGCGAACTTCTTATGCTCAGGGGCACCAGTCAGGATATTACACATATAAGCCACATTCAGCAGCAGATGATTAAGAAGAATCATCAGTTGGAAGAGGCTCAGCACATAGCCAGTTTAGGAAGCTGGGAATGGGATACGCAAAATGATTGGGTGGTATGGTCAGACGAGATGTATAGGTTGTTCGATTATGAGCCGGGCTCAGTAACCATCAACTTCGATTTTTATTTAAGTCACATTTTCCCTGCAGATAGGGAATATGTGAAGGAACAGATTTTGGCTTGTTATCAGCAGGGCCGGCAATATTCTTTCGAGAATCGCATCATAACAAAAAATGGTCAGCTGAAATGGCTGCATGCCACTGGCCAGGTTTCTGAAAAAAGAGGCGAAATAAATTGGGTATTATCTGGTACCGCCCACGACATTACAGAGAGAAAAAACATAGAGCTTGCACTCGATGAAAAAATTCAGGATCTCGAAAGGTCCAATAATGATTTGCAGTTATTTGCATCCATTGCATCCCACGATCTCAAAGAGCCATTACGAAAAATAAGGACTAACGCCAGTATTCTTACCGATAATTATGCGGCTTTAGTTGATCCTAAAATACGGAAATATATAGACAGGATGGATGCTTCTGCCATTCGTATGGAAAGGCTGATTGAAGACGTATTGTCAGTATCTAAGATAACTAGGAAAAAAGATGTCCTCATAAAAACAGACCTCAATAAAATAATAAATAATTGCTTGAATGATCTGGAAATTCAGATAAAAGATAAGAATGCAGTAATTAATGTAGATAAACTTCCCGAAGATTTACTTGTAAACCCCGAACAGATATACCAGTTGTTTCAGAATATCATAGCGAATGCGCTTAAATTTAGTAATGATACAGCAAACCCCGCAATCAGTATATGCGCAGGCACCGCTGGTCCCGAACTTATCAAAAACACTCTTGCTAGGTTCGATAAGTATTGTAGTATAGTTTTCAAAGACAACGGCATCGGCTTTGAGCAGGTATTTGCCGATAAGATTTTCATAATGTTCCAGCGCCTTCATGGAAAAGAAAAGTATGACGGTAATGGCATTGGGCTTGCCATATGCAAAAAAATTATAGAAAATCATGAAGGATTTATAGAAGCCTATGGAGAACCGGGGAAAGGTGCTACATTTACAGTATATCTTCCATTTAGAACAGTTGAAGCGTAAAAGTGTTAAATATGAGTTATAGCCAATATTCCATCTTGGTTGCCGAGGATGATGCAGAAGATAGGGACATGATCAAAGAAGCATTTGATATAAACGGTTATAAAGGTAGAATAGATTTTGTTTCCGACGGACAGGAGTTAATAGATAAACTATACCATCACATTCCCCATATCATTCTTCTTGACCTCAACATGCCCCGTAAGGATGGCAGAGAAGCATTAATGGAAATACGCGCTACGGAAAGGTTGCGCAAAATTCCCGTTATTATATTAAGCACATCTTCCTTGGATAAAGACATTAATACAAGCTACTATCTTGGCTGCAATTGCTATATAATTAAACCCGGAAATTTTAATGCGCTGACAAATGCGGTTCATTCCATTACAAATTATTGGTTAAATCTTTACCGCTTACCGACTTGTCTTTAATACATACATCGCATAAAAGCTGAGGATTTCTGCGTTAAATCGTAAAACAAAAAAGAAGATGCTGTTTAGGGCATCTTCTTAATTTGACAAAGCTGTATATGCTATTTACGTACAGTATCTACATTACGTATAGGCGTATCCAGAGTAGTATCATTTATCGGCCTGGCATTTAGCCTGTTTGCCGTATCACTTACTAGCACACCGGTGTCTCCTGCATTAGGTGTCTTGCTGCTGTTGCTGTTACCGCACGATGCGCAGATACCTAAAAGAAATAACCCTGTATATAATCGTATCAGTTTCATAAATTAAGTTTACTAAGCCAGTATTAGCGGTGAATTTCTTGTCCGTTATAAGATCTCCATTCATTGGCATAATAATCAGCGTCTTTATCGTCACGTGCATGAACACCAATTACAATATCACCTTTCTTGATGCCATTTTCATATATTTTAGCACGTTCTTCAGGTATACCGGCACCTACCAGCGACCCCACTATTCCGCCTGTTGCTGCGCCTGCACCTGCGCCTGCCAGTCCCGCTGCTAATGGCCCTGCAACCACAAGGCCCAGTCCTGGTAATATTAGGTTAGTGCCGATTGCTGCTATTGCACCTACAGCAGCGCCAAGAACAGTGCCTATTGCAGACCCTGTACCTGCACCTTGCAGTGCTTTGGAGCCATGTTCTGCTTTAACAATTTGTGAGCCATAATGCTTTTCGCGTGCTTCATCCGACATGATTACATGGATCTCATCATTTGAGTAACCACGGTCTTTCAAAGAAACGTAGGCACGCTCAGCGCTTTCGCGGTCGGGGAACATAGATGTTACTAATCTCCTGTCTGTTGTGTTATTTTCCATAATTGTTTTTATTTTTTTACTACATAACTAAAACCATGCCACTGCTTTTACCAATGTTGGTTTAATATCCTTATGATAAGAGGTAGTAGGCAACAGCTCTTTTATAGGCATGTTCTGAAAAACGGCTCGGCCGATTGTTGCATTAAAATGAGCATTAATATTAGTATTCAAAAGGTAAAATGATTCCCTGAAATACCCCTTCAAAAAAAGATATCCACGAAAAACGAATCGGCTGTAACCCTATGCCATAAAGCATTACAGGCCATTTTTTCAGGCAAGATTGTGAATATCTTTTCAAAAACGTGTTGGTTCCTGCCCTAATTTTGTTCCCCTTTTTAACGATCATCATTTAAAACGATTTTTAGTATGACACAGGTAGCAGATCAATCTCTCACAGGCACAACCGCCAATCCAGCCGCAAAAGACCTTGCGCGCGATATGTATCTTGGTGGCAAAACGCAAACAGCTATTGCTGGGCAACTAGGTGTTCACCCCAAAACAATAGCTTACTGGGCCAAACAAAATAACTGGCAGGAGTTGAAGGCATGTATATGCTTAGGCCCCATTATCATTCGGCACAATCTCTATACGCAGCTTGCAGCCCTTTCTGATGCTATCGTCACCCGTGCAGAAACCAATGGTTGCCCTACAAGCAAAGAAGTGTTAATGCAGTATAAACTGGTGCAAGCCATATTTAAGTTTCCTGACTTTACCCCGGATGATATAGAACAGATATACAACGAGCTCGATCAACTGAATAAGAATACTCCCGCAAAAAAAGTTGCAGCATCAGGTAGGGATTTGACAAAACATATTGATAATCAATTTATTGAATCAAAAATAGCGGATAAAGAAGGGATAAAGATGGATAAAGAAAGGATAAAAGAAAATGCAGCTGCTGGCACAAATGCAGCATATGTCGATGCCGATTATACCCCAAAGAAAAATGTGATACTCCGTTCAGGAGTCAGGTGGATAGAAAAAGGCGTAGTATATGATCCCTCAACAAGGCAAAACAGGAAATTAAGCAAGTCAGAATATGATGAGCTTATTCGCAAGGGCCTCACAAAAAAGGATTTTCAGGGCTGGCTTCCTGCTTGATGCAATAATATAAAGACCAAGTAGAGATAATCTCAACTCCATTTGGGTTTAAATGGTTAAGAATGTTGAATATTTAGCTTCAACGCGTCATGATGTAGTTTGAGAGCGTATATTCAGCGCAGTCGCCATACCCATATATTTTTGAGCGCATAATCACAATTTACATCTCGGCATGCAACAACTGCAGCTATAAGTTGCAAAACTGTTATTGCGGGTTACGCAATTGCCAACTGCTAACCTCCATCAATAACATCTAAAAGATTAAAAAGATAACTCAGGTCAACAAGCAGGTCGTCCATATCAAAACAGTAACCATCCTTCTGTACCATAAGTACAGTTAGCAGCATGCCTCTTAAGTTGCGGTTGAGCCTGCCGGCATTGGCCTGTTCTATGAAAAGAATAACTTCTTTCAGTATTTGAGGCGCTATTGGTGAATTTTCATCCATAATTTTAAGTTTATATAAGTTTAGTGTATTAAAATAGCTTACTGTAACCCGCCTTGTTTGTCCGGGTATGGTTTTATGCACTTAATTCATATCTTTGCATCGATCTTTCAAAACAAAATTAGAGATTTCTCTTAAAAATTCAAATTTTATTTAGAGAATTTTCGATATTTTTTTAAAAAGGGAAAATTGAACTATGACGCCGATTGAACGACTGGTCAAATACCTTGATTTTATTGGTTCCAGGCCATCACATTTTGAAAGTAGGGTAGGCATCTCATCGGGTTATATCAATAGCCAGAAGAGAGGCAAAGGAGCTATTGGTTCAAGGATTTTAGAGAAAATTCATAAAAGTTGCCCTGATCTCAATACCGATTGGCTTATCACAGGGAATGGTTCCATGTTGAATAGTGAAACGAATATTAGTGAACCACTTATAGAGTACAATCCTACCTTAAAAAATCAGCTCACTCCTGCCCAGGCAGCATTGGGCAAAGGCATACCGGTTTACTTATCCTCCATGCCTTTGTCAGCTCAGATGCTCAGTGCGGGTATAAAGCCACAGCGGCCGGATATGGTACTGCAGCTGCCGGAGTATACAGATTGCGTAGCCTGCAAAATATATGATGAAACCTTGGAAGGGGAGAACGGAATACCAAAAGGTTCTTACCTTTTCTTAACAGAGATAACTAACTGGAGACTCTTTTTAGAATTTAATAAAATGTATGAGATACGTCTTTTAGACAAACGTAGGCTCTACTATCGGCTCTATACAGTAACCCCTGACTCATTGAGATTAGTAGCAGTCAATCCATCCTACGGTGCCCTTGAAGTTAAGATGGACCTTATAGAATCTGTTTGGAAGATAAAAGGCTTCATGCCCCCACCACTTCCTTAATATGTTATCTGGAACTACCTGGCATAAAAAGAGGTGTTCTCGAAATGATTTTTGAAACGGCCTCCTTTATTAAAAAGTATTTTTGCTTATACAACTCTTTTCACCAACATTGCTTACATCTGGCTTTGTAAAGTAGAAGATTAATGACACATAATTTATCCCTTAGCTTTTTATCCCTGTTGTTTTTCGCTACCTATTTTATCCTATTTTCGCTTTCAAGGATATATCCTCCTTTTAAATTTATATGGCTTTAAATGACATATTTGACTTGGAGCAGTTTTCCAGGTATACAGCCAGGCTGCGCTCACAACAATTTTTAGATTTCTTACAAAGCAGGGTTAACTATGATATTAATACAATAAAAAGGGAGTATTTAAATTATATAGAAGAGGCTGAATTTGGGATAAAACTTCTTTCAAAATTTGATCTTAGGGGTAAGCGGGTTCTCGAGGTTGGTTCGGGGGCTGGCATTTTCATGTCATGGCTGCTATTAAATGGCGTAGATATTATAGGTATAGAACCTAGTGCTCTTGGTTTTAGTTTTCACCACGATATTTTGACTGCCATACTAGATCATTTTAATTTACCTGAAGAAAGAGTGTTCGATCTTTCTGCAGAAGAATTAGACCCTGCCATTACTGGCAAGTTTGATCTGATCTATTCTATTAATGTAATGGAACATATTCCCGTAAAAAACCTCCAGCTTGTTTTTTCAAAAATGAAAAACGTGATGACGGAAAAAGGAATTATGTACCATCATTGTCCTAATTATATAATACCTTTTGAGCCGCATTATGGAGTGCCTCTTGTCCCTTTTTTCCCCCAATTGGTCGGCAAATTAAAAGGAATCAATAAAGAAGATCTTTGGGCATCAGTCAATTTTATAACCTTACCTCAGGTAAAAAAAATTGCTAAAAACCTTGATCTGAAAATAAATTTCAAAAAAAATGTAATGAAAGAAACCTTTACCCGTTTGGAATTTGACCAGCAATTTGCTTCACGGCATCCCCTGCTTGTTAAAGTATATAAGGTTTTGAAAGCGGTAAGGATAATTGATCTTTTAGGTTTTATCCCTCCTGTCTTATCTACACCTATGACCTACGTTTTAACTTTTAAAAATAATCCGGATAATACGGTTCTTTAAATTCCAAAGAATAGGTTTTTAGTGCTATATAGGAATTGAATCTGTACCATTTTGCAATAATTGTCAACTCCTCTTAGTTGTGGGTGTGTCTGAACCAAACAAGAAAGCCTTCCCATTAGGGAAGGCTCTGTGCCCAGAACAGGAATCGAACCTGCACTACCTTGCGATAACCAGATTTTGAGTTTTTCAAAATCTGGTTTGATATATATCGATATAGTCTGAAATGCCTTATTTTACTGGATTGTTGAAAAACATTGTTTCATAAAAAGACAGGAAAAACCGCCAAATGTTGTAGTATTGTTGTAGTATAAAATCTCTACAACATGGCAAATGTAAAGGTTGTTCTTCGTAAAGAAGTTAAAAAAGATGGTACTTCACCTCTTGCTATCAGGATTACTAAAGATAGAAAGTCTTCATACTTATATCTTGAATACAGTGTAAAAGAGAAGGATTGGGACAATGAAAACCAACGGGTCAAAAAATCGCATCCTAATTCAACAAGACTTAATAACTATCTCATCACAAAATTGGCTGAGGCTAATAATACTTCACTAGAACTTGAAACAGTAAAGTCTCATGTTTCAGCAAAGGCTGTTTCAAACAAGATAAAGCCCAAGACGGGAGAAACAGTATTTTCACAAGCTGATTTATTCTTGGAGAGGTATAAAGAGGCAGGAAAATACAATATCTGGAACTCTCAGAAATCCAATGTTGGGCGTTTAAAGGAATTTCTAAAACACGATATTGCTTTTCAAGATTTGACTATTCCAGTATTGGAACGATTTAAAGCCTATATCATTTCTAAGCATAAAATATCTGAGCGTACAGCTATTAATCATTGGGTAACTGTGCGGTGTATTTTCAGCCAGGCAATTAAAGAAGGAGCCTGTGATTCCAAGTATTATCCATTTGGGAAAGGAAGATTAAAAATAAAATTTCCCGATTCAAAAAAATTGGGCTTATCTGCGGATGAAGTAAAAGCAATTGAAGATGCACAGTTGGAAGGAGAAGTAAATGACGCAAGAAACCTTTGGTTAATATCCTTCTACTTTGCGGGGATGCGTGTTTCGGATGTTTTCAGGCTGAAATGGTCAGATTTTCAAGATGGAAGGCTTTACTATACTATGGGCAAAAACAAAAAGACTGATTCGTTAAAGGTATCTGAAAAGGTAATGAGGATTTTGATGCAATATGAGAATATTAAAGATGAAAAAACCGATTTGGTCTTTCCATATATACGTCATGCAGACTTGAATGACAGCTTTGACACCGAAAAGAAGATTAAATCTAAGATCAATCTTGTGGACAGGCTTTTAAGAACGGAAGTGGCACCGGTTGCTAAAATTAAGAAGCCGCTTACTATGCACATTGCCAGACATACTTTCGGTAATATTTCAGGTGATAGAATACCTATTCAGATGTTGCAAAAACTATACAGGCATACTGATATTAAGACTACTATAGGCTATCAGGCCAGCTTTATTCATAAAGATACCGATGAAGCGTTAGAGGCTGTAATTGGGTTTTAATCGGTTCGAGCCCAATCTAGATCTCTGAATGACAAAGCCACTGAAATTCAGTGGCTTTGTTGTCGAAACTATTTCAGTTTTGAAAAATTGTCCAACTTATATCCGTTTCTTCTTGTGCTTTCAATTTTTCTATTTTTTCAATAATTGATTTTCTGTGTGCTGCGCCACACATAAAAATTGCAGTATTGAATTCACGGCTCTTACAATAGGAATATATATTTCGAATCATCGAGTTTTCATACGCATCGATGTCTTCATTAGCCGCCTTATTTATCTCACTCCCATTTAAAATACTGGCCTCTAACATTCGCATTTCGTCATGAAGCCTAATACTTTCAACGCTATTAAGAAATTTAAATCCTTGTTCTCCGGCCAAAGAATTCAAATTGTCAATCAACTTTTGTAATTCCTTATCTTCACAAACTATATTGTATTTTCTTTCAAAAGCCTCGGACATTCCATTATCAAGTACAGGAACGTATTCAAAAGAGGTATTGAAGTTGTATTTCTGAAGTGCTTTTATTTCCAATTTTTTATGAAATACTCCAAATGATGAAAATAATGAACTTTCATAATTCGAATAGGTTTGATCAAGAGCTTCTAAAAAAATAACTTCAGGGCTTATTTTTTTTATAATCTCACATAACTCATCGGCATTGCATTTTCCATTCTCCTTATGTACTGTACTAATGAAAGTGATATTATGCATTTGACGCAACAGGTTTGATAATTTTCATTTAGAGCTTATCAATATGGATTTTAATCCTTTCAAGCAATTCAGCAAAAGGGGGTTGTCCTCTATAGTAAAGGCTGGCGGTAGCTTCATATCTTTTTCTAAACTGCTCTCTTAGTTCGGGAGAATTAAGCAGAAAGGCTTCATTATCCGATATTTTAATTGCCAAATCCTTTGCCGGGAATCTGTCTTCTTTGTGCTTAATGTATTCTTTAGTTCCGATGAATGCTTGAACCATTGGATTATTTAACAGGCTATATACATCGTAGTATTGCCTCATTAAATTCTGATTTGTTTTGCCACCTTCCTGCTCTTGACGGAATTTTGTTGCTATAGTTTGCAGCTTTTCAACAAATGTGAATCCTGGGTGGTAACAAGCTATGTCAACTGCACGGTTGTCTATTATATTTATGCCAGTTGTAGATGCAGCCTTCTCATAGGCCCATGATGTAATCGTACATTTTTCATAAGGAGTAACCGTATCAAAGCCAGCTTCTAGTAAAATGCCATCTTTCACTCCTTCATTTTTTTCTGCATATCCTTCATAAAATAATCTGATTCCACCACTATTATAGGATTTGATGTTGTCAAAATTAGTATCGCGCTCTTTTGAAATTATACCGTCAATGCTGATATTGTCCTTTAACCAGTCGTAATAATTCTTGCGTGATTCTATTGCTTTTGGTTTTTCGCTATTGGGATTGCTATTTACCTTCAATTCTTCTGGCGGATGAATATGTATATCTATGTCTTCCGAAAACCTGTCAATTATGCCAAAGCCTTTCGATAAAGAAGTGCCGCCTTTTAATTCAAATTCAAATCCTTGTTTTTTAAGTCCATACAGGACGTGCATTATCCAGTAGTCTTTCTCAATTAATTGGGCAAGAATACCAGTTCCCTTCTCTAAAGTTTTGAGTAGATCAGGAAACTCTTTTAACTCGTGAAGATATTTAGGCATGGCTAAATTCCTGCTGATTTACTAAGGAAGCTAGTAATGTCTTAGTTTTAGCATTGCCGTAATTTACAACAGATTGTCTTAACCTTTTTAAATCCATTGTTTGTGCTTTAGCCAGTACATTTTTAAGGACTTCATCTCTGTTTTCAGCAAGGTTCTTCAGATTATTTACAAGATCAACCAATAGAAACTCCTGTGTTAGTTTTTTGGGGAAACGATGCTTTGAATGAAAAAAGAACTTTCTCCCTCCTAATTCAAATTCGCCATGTCTTTTATGGTTATACACAACCCTCATATTATAAAGCTGCGTAGTGCCCACCCCAAGGCTATTATAAGCATTCGGAGACGTAAGAAGGAAGTCATCTTCTTTTAAAAAGCTTCGAACTAATGATTCGTCTTCAGGCGGAACCATACCAAAAACAGATTTCTTAGGAACGGAGTATAAACCTGCTGATAATTTTTCAAGAAATCCCTCTTTGACAAGCAAAGCTATGTGACGGTCAACCGCATTAGACCATTGAGCTAAATCAGCTCTACGGTATACTTTGCCCTCCTGCAAATGCTTTTTAAAATATTCTAACTTCTTGGTCATATTAAAACTCCTATGCAAAAGTAGCATAATTTATGCCTAAATGCAAGAATAATTATTGAAAATTCATGCAAAATGAGCTTTAAATTGATAATTATCAATTCGTTAATAAATAGACTAGTATCAATTATGTGATATGGTAAAATCTGTCTGAGCCGAATAATTTAGACATTCGGCTCATTTTTGGCGATTTTTTGAGCCAAATAAGACATGGATTTACTTCAACTCACTGTCAATAACTTGACATTTTTTGCTGTGGGGGTATCATAGGGGTAATCAGGAATTTTGATAAAGACAAATTCACTTATTTATCAACTGGTTATCTCTGAACCTCGCTCCCTGTCGAGTGCGCCAGATAGCTAGTTTCAATAGGTTCCAGTTAGTCCCAAAAAGTTCTTGTAAGAAAGTTCTAAAGCCAGTTTCAACGGTTTTAGAAGTTTTTCCCGGTACTTCCCAATCCCGACCATTTGGGGGTATTATAGGGGTAATCAACTTAACAAAGGACTCGAACCTATGACACTAACAAATCTAAAAATAGAAAAAATCACCCCTGCCCTGAAACCTAGGAAATATGCTGACAGCGAGGGCTTATATCTTCAAGTTAATCCAAACGGTACTAAATGCTGGCGTTTAAAATATAGATTTCTCGGAAAAGAAAAGGTTTTGGCAGTTGGCACTTACCCCGAAATATCACTGCTTGAAGCCAGGAATAAAAGACATGAAGCCAAGAATCTGATAAGAGAAGGCAAAGACCCTAATCTTGAAAAACAGGAAAAAGTCAGGATAGCAAAATACAATGCTTACAATAAATTTTCTGCTGTCGCTCTTGAGTGGTTTAATCTTAACAAGGACAGCTGGACTGAAAAATACTCAAAGAAGGTTTGGAGCAGGATGGAAAATTATGTTTTTCCTGTTATTGGCAATAAACCGATTAGTGAAGTTAGCGGCCTTGAAATACTGGAAGGTATTATCAGGAAGATTGAAAGGCAGGGCAAAACAGAAACATCTCATAAATTACTTCAGAATTGCGCTGCGATATTCAGGTTAGCATTTCTCACTAAAAGAGTTCCGTACAATCCTCTTACAGACTTGCGAGGTGTTTTGAAATCTCATAGGGCTGAACCTTTTCCGACTATAAAGATTGCAGAGTTACCTGAATTTCTATGTAGGCTCGAAAAATTTGATACTGCGCTACAGAATAAACTTGCTATTAAAATGTTGTTATTAACATTCGTCAGGCAAGGGGAATTAAGAAGGGCTAAATGGGAGTATTTTGATTTTGAAAAGAGGCTTTGGATTATACCAGCAGAGTTAATGAAAATGAGGCAAGAACATATTGTACCGCTATCAGATCAGCTTATTGCATTGCTAGAGCAACTCAAAACTATTTCAGGCGATAGCGACTATTTGTTTCCTACAAAGAACAAAATTAAGTACCCATACATGAATGAGAACGTAATAAACGACATTCTTAAGAATGAGAAAATGGGATATAAGGGAAAGCTAGTTGCTCATGGGTTCCGCTCTCTTGCTTCTACAACATTAAATGAGCTGGGTTACCCTTCAGACATTATCGAGAAGCAATTGGCACATGAAGAGCGCAATCAGGTAAGAAAGGCTTATAACAGGGCTGAATACCTGCCCCAGCGTATCGAAATGATGCAGGGCTGGGCCGATCATATAGATTTGATGTTGAGCGAAAATAAAAAATAATAAGTAGGTACTTCCATACAAACATATACTGTTGTTATAAGATTGCTCCAAATCAATAGGAGTTAAATAATGCAGTATAAGTTTATAAGACTACCCCAGGTTAAGTCCATTACGGGAAAATCGAAAACCAGTATCTACAAGGATATTAAGGACGGCACGTTTCCGAAGCAGTACCCTAATGGCAAACAATCTGTTGCTTGGCTGGAAAGCGATATACAGAAATGGATTGAGGAAAGGGTCAACGGCCAAAGCTAAAGTGGCTTATCGGGTAAAATGTCTGTAAGAGAGCATTTGAATAGCTTGGCAATAGCGTTTATATGGTTCAAATTATATTTAGCCCTCATTTTGGAACTTTCAACTTTAGCTATAAAACCATTTGACATGTCTAAGAGGTCTGCAAGCTCCCTTTGAGAAATGCCCTTTGCTATTCGCATTTCTCTCACCCGATCTATTACATACTGCTCAATTTTAGAAATATTCAGATTTTCAGTTTTCACTGCTTTTGCCATTCCGAATAGTAGAAAACGCATGAAATATTTTGCTACCACATGTGGAAGCATTATTTTTATGCTCAAACTTTTTTTAGAATGAAGCGATTTTGTATAATATTATTGATAATATCTGTAACAAAAACAGCCTTTGCGCAAAGATTAACGGCAGACGAAATGCTGGAAAAGTCAAAATGCAGGACATTTGACTGCTTCAATGATTTCATACTTCCCAAGGGATTCAGTTTCCTTAATTCAGGCGATACCCTGATAGGTAATAATGTTAATTGCAAAACATACGCCTATTCATCAGATAAAGAAGATTTGAATAGCACTAAAGAAATAAGTACCAAGAATGTCGCAGCAATAATTTTCAATTCAAATAATAAGGTATCTATTTTTTATAGAACTGCGAGTAAGGATTATTATTTAAAGCTTCTAAATGAATTTAAGTCGAAGGGGTTTTATAGTTATAGAACAATTGTTGAAAAAGCAAACTCCCAGAGAATTCATGTATATTACAAATGCAAGAATGACACTACAAAAAGTATTGACGTTACAAGCACTGCTTTAGAGCTTGGCGAAATAAAATATACACTCTATTCATTTGCTTTATCAAATGATGAGTTTAAATAGTTTTCATGGTGATAGGGTTTATAGGGGCTGGCCTGTTTTCGGGCTGGCTTTTTATTTTTAGCAGGTACTTCCGCAATGATATGCAGGTATGGTAAATGTCCTTTTCAACAAAAAAGGAGTTACTATGACGTTCAATAATAAAGTTCAACTATCAGGATTCTTAGGGAAAGATCCGAGGGCAATAACTAAAGGAGATAAAAGCTTTACGGTTTTAGAGATAGCCACAACTGATAGCTATCCTGTGAAACAAGGAGAAGAAACCAAATGGGAAGACAAAGAAACCGTTTGGCATGATGTGTTTGTGTTTCGTCCCTCGGCTTCCAAATTTGCCAATGAATTAAAGAAGGGAGATAAGCTAGAAATATCTGGCTCAATATCATATCAAGTGTTCAAAGACCAGCAAGGGTATAACCGTAAACAAGCCGCAATTGTTGCCAACTTTGTCGAGAAGCTTAATCATTCTAAACAAGAGCAACTATTTACTAAAGAAATTGTAGATGAATTGGCAGAGAAGTAGGCAGTCTAAAAGACTAAAGAGGGGTAAAGCTTTTTCCGCTTTTCTCCTCTTACCGATTGTGGAAAAATTAAAACCTGTCTGAATAGACTGGTTTTTGTGGGTTGGTCGTCTTTTATTTGCTTCTTTTCTTTGTGACGGACAAACAAAGAAGATGCTGCATAGTGAGACGAAGCAAAAAATAAGGGAGCTTTCGCCCCCTATTGAATAACCTTTGCTTGCTTTTTAGAGTTTATTTTTTCACTGCCGTATTTGTCGCGTATCTCGTCAAGGGTTTTCTTGCCGCCTTTGGTTTTAAATTCCTCTGCCCTGTAATACCAGGCTAATTTTTTTGAGGCGAAAAATAGACCTGCTGCCTTTAACTGTTTTCGTACAGGATATGTGCTGCCTGTTACCCAAATCCAGTTGCCCACCAACTCAATGACTATTCCGGCAAGGTTGATGATCTGCTCTATTACTTTGCGGTATTCCTCAGACATTCTTATCTGTTCGTTGGTTTCTTCTGCAGAAAGGTTTTCTCCTTTCAGGATTTTTGCACAGGCAAAGGCATATTCTGTGTTTATTTCCTGCATGGTAGCAGTATCACCCCCGCAATCAGGGTGATATTGTTTGGCCAGTTTTTTATAAGTGGCTTTTACCTCGTCAATGGTTTTGCAGTCGCTAAAGTGTCTCATGCTAGATAGTTGAAGGGTTAAACAATGAGAATTGATTTAACCCTTTTGGGCTTACATGGCGGTGGTGGTTCAGTTTTTTAACGAGGTAATAAATTGCCACGTTTTCGCAGCTTATAATTGCCCATGCTGCTGTTAGTGCTTTGGAACGTGTTTTGCCGTTCTGCTTCTGAATCTCCCAAGACATCTTCATTAGTCTTGATAATTTGCTTGTGCGTTGCATTTCGTTTAGATTTTAGTGGTTATCGAATGAGCCTAATTCGGCTTAAAAGCCTGCATTGGCCTGTGATAAGCCACCATTTGAACACGCAGACTGGCGGGCAAGGTTTTTGGAAAAAGAATACTACCGCAATAGATTTCCGCAGGGCAAAAGTGTTGGCGTGTGGAGATTGTTTTTTCAAAACCTGTGGCAAACGAAGGGTGGGCTTGTGCGGCTGCTGTGCAGACCTTGCCAGCCAGTATGGGTGTGCATACCTTTGCTGTGGCACAGGGCAAGACGATATGATGTGTTGATTGCAATTTGGTTTGGCAAGTGCAGGACGAATGAAGACCCAGCGATAGCGGGTTCATGAGGAACGAAACGAGCCAAACGGAATTATGCTGAGGTTAGCTGTAAATGATGGAGTTGAAAGGACTTAAGAGGTGTAAGGCTGACAAGCCTTTCTCCTCTTGCCATAGGCGGCCTAATATAGGGTCTGTAGCTCAAGCAAATTAAAGAAGTATTTATTCTAACTACCTTCTATAGGTAAAGGCTTAACTGGTGTAAACGCATATGAGACAAAAAGATAAGGTGGTTTTTTGAATACATCTTGCTCATTTAATTCAAAGCCCCTTAAAGTTTGTTTTGAAATGACTTCTTTTCCTTCAGCGTTAAATTCATGTTCTGATACTCCACTTATTTTGAAGTTTTCTTTACTGAAGCTGCCATGCTGAAGCCCACCTCCAATGGTGGCATCTTTATCACTTAGAATGGCCTTTTTAATAATCTGAAGTGGTTGCAAGCTATTGTTTTCATTATATATACTTTCTGCAAGTGATTTTGCAGAGCCAAAAAACAACATTCCATCTTTTGGCAAGATTTCCTCGTAATAGAATTTTAGTTCGGACTCAACTACCATTGAATAATATCGAAGAATTCTTATTCTTTTATGTATCAAACAATAACCGCCAAGTAAAATCTCACATATTCCGCGCTCACGTAAAACTTCACAAAGCCGTGCCGAAATATAAGAATATACTTTAAAAATTATTGAGCCTACTCCCGCTATTGATACGTCTGAAACGTTACTCATATACTGTAAGTTTGCTATTAACTCACTTATTGAATCCTTAACTGAGTAGGCATTTAGAGTGCTTCCGATTACAGCTAGTCCATAGTTGTATTCAAATTCCCATTTGTCAATGTCGTCATGTGACTTCATGGGACCTTTTAAACGAAAAGGAGCTTTGAATATCTTTATACAGTGGTCAAATGCCCCTTCTCCCTGAAAACTCATTCTAGAATCTGAAGAAAAAGTAACTTTGTCGTTTAACCTCTGTGCAATAACTAATGTCATAAATATAAATTAGGGATTTAAAGGTAATAATGAGTACCAGTTATTCAAAAAAACACTATTTACTGTTTAATCGAAGTTAGAACGATGAACGGAGCGTCGCAACGATGTTTAAATAAGGAATATTAGTTCACTAACTATAAATTTTCGCCAACCATTTTCCACATTCCAATAATGGGGTACGTTTCACTATCGTTTATAAAGCCGTTCAATTCGGGAATTATGTGAATGTAGTCATGCATGAACTTTGCAAGAACAACCATGCAGGTACTTATTGAGGCTTTAGCCATTTCATGCTTCATTGCATATTCCTTAGTTTGTTGTATTTGAATGATGCTTAATCTGCTGGAATGGGCGTAAGCGCATAGGAATTTATATTGTTGGTTAAAATATCTTTTGCTGAAACCTGCATCTTGTGCCAGTTGAGACCATGAATTTTCTACTCTCCATTGCCCTGTTAGTATTTTTTCCCTTTGTTTCTTGGTTAGTGAATTAAAATAACTGGAATTATTTAGCTCTTGTTTTAGTTTCTCAATTTCCAACTGCTCTTTATTCTTTAAATCAACGTGAGCCTGTTTTGTGGGTATATGGTCTGCCCTTTCAAGAAAGCCGGCTAAATGCCACGCCTGAAACCTTAGTAACTTTTCTTCGGGTGTTTTGGGCGCAACAAATATATAATTTAGTGTTAGGTAAGTTTCTAATGCAGCCCTTGTAAGGATTGCTATTGAGGCAAAATCTACTGTGGCTTGATAAGTGATTTGACCTATTGATAGTTGATAACCTCCAAACAATTGCCTGATAGTTATCGCATGATTTATTATTTTTTGACCTAACCCTTCTGCATAGAAAAGATCATTAGTGTTATAAACATATTTTTTGCCGTCTAAGCTATTGCCAATTTCGATTGCTGTTTTTATCAACAGGTCAAAATCCGTTTCATAATTTACTTCAAAATCTTCGTTCACTTTAAACAATGTTTCCTGCAAAGATACCCCTATTTCTAAATTGGGTTTGTCTGCAGTAGGTTGCATATAATACACTATTAAAACAAATGGTTAGGTGTTGCCTAGGTTCATTAATCATTTATTAACCTGTTTATGGTATAATAGCTGGTCAATTAATGAATGTGAGGCGTTGTGAGTTTTGCTAGCCGGGTTAATAAAGAGCGACATGCAAATAAGGTTTTCAATGAAGGGATTGAAGCCCTAAAAGCACTTAAAGCAAATTATAAGGACACGATACTAGAGTTATATATGATCTCCTATGACGATAGGGAACGTTCTGTAAAAAACTATATGGAAACAAGGTCTGTAGAGGAAATAGGACAATATTTACCAAGTAGCTTAAAAGGTATGGAAAGCGGTAAGATTAAGCAACTGGCAGAATTGTTTTCTGTTTTTATACCTAGCAACAAAAATATGTTCATTCCATTTAAAGACTCGGAGAGAAGCGATAATCTAATAGAAGAAATATATAGATTCAAAGCAACTTATTCTAAGGTAAAAACAACATTAACTGAGGTATACGAAAAACTTGGATGGAATCAAATGTTCGAATCTCAAAAAAGAACAGATGCATTTATGACGGATATTGAGATTACTTTAGCAAACTTTCACGCGCGTGAGTGGGCTATACGATATAGAAACAGGAACATCAAGGAAGGTAATTATTTGGAATTATTAGATAAGGCCACGGAAGGGATAGGCAAGCGGCTACAATACTTGTTATTAAGTCCTGAGCAAAGCATAACTCTGGGTGGAATGACTATTAATACGCGTGAATTAGGAAATAGAACGGATGCCCTATTAAAGGATATTGAAAGGTTTAGAAACTCAGAAGCGGGTCAAGCGGTTTTGAATTTTTCTTCTGAACAAAAAAGACATACTTAATTTACCATATCGTATTCAGAGTGATCACTATTCGAACTGTTCTTGAATTTTCTCTTGAAGTATTTTCTATTGTATCCATTAATTCCCAAAAGTCCTTTAATAATAACCACAATCCAATAGAAAAATCCTACAATAACAAAAGGCAAGCCCATTAATGGGTGAAGAATACCAAATAGGCCTCCCCCTAATATCATTGAAATGGGCGTAACGATAAGAACATCGACGGGCATTGAGAAGAAATTTTTTTTCTTTTCATCCATGCCATCTTTGTCAGGATCTCCCGGGTAATTATCTGGAATATTGAATTTCTCAGTTTGGTCTAACAGTTTTGTACATTTTTCCCAAGTAAATGCTGCTAAAAAAAGATAGATAATTCCGGTTGCAATTATTCGTGCTCTTTTAAAATACTCTACTTCACTAAAATACATGGCGAGATTTGCTGAGTTAAAACAGAGGTAAACGCCGAAACAAAAAAGCAAAAAAGTCAAGATGCCCCGGATAAGCTCAGAAATATGATCTCTCCCCATTTTCTCTCTACTCAAAACTTTTACATACCAATAACTAACAATAAAAACAGAAAAAAGTAGAAAAAGTGACAGTCTGGTTATAAAAGCTAAAATTTCAAAATCGCTTTTTTCATTTTTAGGGAAATTTCTTATAGCTCCATTAAAACTACTTCCCATCATTCTTTCATCTTGTGACATAATGTAAAAGTTTAAGAAAAGTTACGAAATATTATTTATTCCTGTTTAAATGCGTTTCTTTTGTAGTTCTTTCCTGTAGCCCATTTTTTGCCAGTTACGAAGACAATAGCTTCCACAATGTTATTATCTAATCCGCCACCACTTTTAAGTGTCGTAAATTCTTTCGGTAGGATTTGAGGTAAAAGCTGCTCGCTACTGCCCTCCGTTGTCGTGTTCTCGGGCCTTAAAAAAGTTTCTGAATTACTTGTTGATTTAATAGCCCTTAAATCATCACCAATCAGTTTGCTTGCATATTCATTGGTTTTGGCATCAGAATTTGCGTGAAATATTTTAGTTGCCAGATTACCTAAGAGACTATCAACCTTTGCGCTAATTTGCTTTCCACCCATTTGAGCATAGTAATTACTGATATTCTGGGTTAGCAAGACACTACAAGCCCTTGAAGATCTTGCTGTGGTTTGGAATATTGTGTCATATTCATTGATGAAATATTGGCTTTCATCAATCCAGAGGAAAACAGGCTTTGTGTTTTCCTCAACCTTTCTTCTTTCTACCGATTGTTGCCAGAGATATTTAAACAGGCATTGGGCGTATATGCCTGATACCAGATATTCTTTAACAGAGAAATCAAGTATAATAATCTTGCCTTTAAAAGTATCTTCTGGTGTTACATTAATATCTTTTGAGAAATGGTCGTTTAGTATGCCTGAAAGAAACGGCTCTGCAAACCCTAAGAACATTTCCCTGATGGTGCTTTGTGCCTTTTCATCTAATAAGGGGAAATCTCTAAAGAAGTAGTTATATACCAGGTTGAAATCTCTGAGTTGTTTATCGGTTGTGCTGTTGTTCTGTGCATTTTCCATGCACTTAAAGCAGAAATTATCTTGCTTTAATTCCCTTATTCCATTCTCTGTTCGGCCTTTGGCTCTAATATCTGATAGAGCCTGAATGTTTGTTGGCATGGTTCCAATTATTTCAACCATGTTAAAAACACTCATTTCTTCTTCCGAAAGCCGAAGAAGGTCTATAGTGCGATTAATTAAGCGCTTTAGTGAGTTCTCCCAAAATCTTTCATGTTCTTCACTATCTGAGCCTGTTATCCTTTGCCCCATTTTAAAGACAGACATGAAAAGCTCGGTAATATTAAACGTTAGCCCGCCGCCTTTGGTTTGCCTTGTTGTTTCATATTGCAGTGGATTAAACCTGTACTGGCTGTTCTCGCAAAAGCGAATTATATCGCTTTTGCTCTTGCCACATTCGAGAGCGTATCTTTCCCATTCGTCTGCCTCTTCCGGTTTGGCGCAAAGGACTAGACCGCCAAACCCAGCCTTGAGGTATTTTTTAGCGATATGCTGACCGCTTCCGCTTGTTTTCCCGGAACCAATAGAGCCAAATATTTGAACGCCTCGGACTGCATCTCTAATCGTCCAATGTTCGGTTTCTGAGAATGAAATGAGGACTGTATCTAAATATGAAGGTGACGACATGAGTGGTTTATTTGCTAGGGGTGTTGTAAGATATTTTTGGAGTGAAAGACCTGCTGTCAAACCCCATTGTTTTAGCCGTGCTTTCCATCCTTGAAATTAGAGAGGAAGTTTGCATTTGTGGTGCTGCCTGCTTTGCAACAGAAAGTTGCCATTGCACATTTCCGCTGTTGTCACGAATTGGTGCAAATTTATTTCCTGCACCGATCAAATTTGCGTTCCTGATATAAGGTGCATTTCGTACAATAATTTTTCCTTTTGCCATAAAAAATGATTTTATGAAAAGGTAAGAAATTAAGTTGTTCCGAAAATCATTGTTATAAAAATTATTTTCTCTTGAAATGCTTTGCTGGTGCGTATTAGACCATATCAGACTATATGAGTACAATGTGGTTTTTCTGTAAAATTCTTCGTTAAATTAGACTTCCGAAATACCCCTTAGCTGTGTTAAGGAGAGATGTCTGAAACAAAAAAACGCTTTTAGAAAATGCTTAGAATTGTTGTCAATAATGCATCAAATGCAGCCAAGTCTTACTATGCTCAGGGGCTTTCAAAAAACGACTATTATACTAAGGAAAAGGAAACCGAAATAGTCGGTTTGTGGGGTGGCAAGGGTAGTGAATTATTGTCTTTAAATGGAACAGTAACACAGGATATATTCAACCAACTATGCGACAATATTAACCCTCTCACCGACGAAAAATTAACGGGGCGGAATAATGAAAATAGAAGGGTAGGATATGATATAAATTTTCACGCTCCGAAATCAGTTTCTCTTATTTATTCTGTTACGAAAGATGAGCAAATTTTGTCAGCTTTCAGAAAAGCCGTTAAAGATACCATGACCGAGATGGAAAAGGATATGCAGGGAAGAGTTCGTAAAGATGGAAGTAATGAAAACAGAGATACAGGAAACCTGATATATGGGGAGTTCATACATACTACGTCCCGCCCTGTTGACGGAGTGCCTGACCCTCACCTACACGCTCATTGCTTTACATTTAATGCTACCTATGACAAAATTGAAAGCAAATGGAAGGCTGGCGAATTTGGAAAGATAAAAAAGGACGCGGCATATTTTGAAGCTTATTTTCATTCCAGCTTTTCAAACAAGATAAAAGAGATCGGTTATGGTGTAGAGGCAAATAAAAGAGGGTGGGAGATTGCAGGTATTGAACGGGAAACTATTAACAAGTTTTCAAGGCGAACCACTGAAATTGAAGAACTGGCAAAAGAGAAAAATATCACTGATGCCAGGGCGAAAGATCAGCTTGGTGCTAAAACCCGCAAAAGCAAGGACAGGACACTTACGGAGAACGATCTTATCAAAACTTGGTTAAGCAAGCTGACAGATGCCGAAAAAACTGCTGTTTTAGAGACAAAGTATAAAGCTACTGGAAGCAACATAACGGAACACCCGGCAAAGTATGTGGCACAGGCGGTTGAGCATATTCTTGAAAGAAAATCTGTTGCATCAGAGCGAGAGGTTTTGCGAGAGGCTATGAAAAAATCTTATGGTACGTGCAAACCGGAGCAAATAGTTAAAGCATACACAGGCGAAGACCTGCTTAAAGCAAAAGGAAAAGATGAAACATTGTTGACCACAAAGAGCGCAATAAACGAGGAAAGAAAGCTCGTCCAGTTGGCAACGGAATCAAAAGGTAAATATGCGCCGATTTTTAAGGATTATAAGATTCAAGGCAAGGAATTGAACGTTGAACAGCAAAATGCTGTAATGCACGCCCTCACCTCAAAAAATCAGGTGATAATTATAGAGGGTGGTGCTGGCACAGGGAAAACCACATTAATGAAGGAGCTAAAGACTGCTATTAATGAGGCTGGTAAAAAGATTGTTCCTTTTGCTCCTTCGGCAGAGGCTTCCAGAGGTGTTTTGGAAAGTGAAGGTTTTAAAGGGGCTGATACAGTCGCACAATTCTTACTTAATGAGAAACTACAGAATAAGGCAAAGAACAATGTTATTTGGATTGATGAAGCGGGTTTGCTTGGAAATAAAGCCATGAATGGAATATTGGAAATTGCCAAGCAACAGAATGCCCGTGTTATACTTACAGGTGATATAAGACAGCATAACAGCGTCGAGCGTGGCGATGCGCTTCGTCTCATTATAGAAAAATCAAAGATAAAGGTTGCAAGAGTTAATGAGATTCAAAGGCAAAGAAGCAATCGGGATTATAAAGGTGTGGTAAAGAATATTTCCGAAGGAAAGTTAGATAGGGCGTTTGAGGGGTTAGAAAAGATAGGCGCAATCAGTGAAATTGTGGATAGTAAGCGTAGGTATTCGCAAATAGCAGAAGATTACATTAAAACGGCTAAGAGCAAACTATCGGTTTTGGTGATTGCCCCTACACACATTGAAGGGGAGCAAGTAACAAAGGAAATCAGGGAAAGGCTGAAAGCTGAAAAAATCTTAGGTAAGCAGGAACAGAGTTTTACTATACAAAAAAATCTTTCCCCTACCGAAGCTGAAAAGAAAGATGCCAGGTATTATAACGTAGGAATGTCTATACAGTTCAATCAGAACATTAAAGGATTTCGGCGTGGTGCGGTTTATGATGTTATGGGCAAGGATAACAAAGGAAATGTAATCGTCAGCAATGGTATGGAAATCAAGCAACTGCCATTGATAGAAGCTGTCAAATTCTCTGTTTATGAAACAAAACAAGTTCAACTTGCGAAAGGAGATATTATCCGTGTGAGCCAAAACGGATTTAGTGAGGATAAAAAACGGTTAAATAATGGGAACGTTCTAAGGGTTAGCGGTTTTGATAAGGACGGTAATATTATCGCCAATACCGGCACTCAGAATATTATTCTTGATAAAAATCACAGGAATTTCAATTATGGCTATTGTTCAACCTCCCATTCCTCACAAGGAAAGACGGTTGATAAGGTTATAATCTCGCAAAGCTCGGTTTCAAACAGGGCCGTCTCAAAAGAACAGTTTTATGTTTCCGTTTCACGCGGCAAGTCTGGCATATCAATATACACAGATGACAAAGCGGGGTTAAGACAGGCGGTTGTTTCCACATCGCAAAGGACAAATGCGCTGGATATTTTTGGTTCAAAACAAGTGCCAAAACTGAACAATAGTCGTCAAGCTCAAAAAATGTTGGTTGCGAGACTTACAGAATTAAGTCGGGCATGGTATCAACGCACCGTTCAAACAATAACTAAAACGATCAGGAAATGAGTAACGGTTCATTTGTAGAAAGGCTAAGAAAGGATTTGCCTGAAGAAAATAAGCTCTACGGCATTGAGCCGCAGCAGACAGCAAGGGCAATAATGTTGGAACTACGGACGAAGGACGGATTGCGGAAAGCGTATGCCTATTCTTATATGACAGAGGCAGTCTATGATCCTGAAACGGGCATTACTATCTGCGTTGCCGATGTGAAGGTGAAAATAAAGGGGCGAAGCCTTGATAGTATTTTTCACTACCTATTAGCTAATCGCTTAAGCTATGTGCAGGAAGATTTCTCAGGTGTTGATACGGAAGATAAAGATATATTCATTGAGGCGATAGAAATTGCCAGCAATGACAATGAGCATAGTTAAATGTCTTTATCCATTCCTTTTGACTTTTCTATTCCTTTGTCATTATCAGGCAAGTCTTTTAGTCTATCTTTCATTTTTTCAAGACCAAACTGCTCCCTTCCCGCTTTAAAACCTGTGAAATATTCATTGGCAGGCAAATCTTTTTTAGAGAGGACTTTAGCCACTTCGGGAATATACTCGGCAAATACATAGCCGTGATTGAAGCCTTTCTCGTAATTCTCCGGTAACGTTAATTCTGTTTCCATGTTATTTAGGTCTGTTTGAATTATCGTCTAAAAATTTAAGTATCGAATCACGGTCATATATTATGACCTTTTTATCAGGTTGGGAAAACCTGATCCTATTTTCATCTCTGTATTTTTGCAGGGTTGCTTTGCTTGTAATACCTAACAATTCCATAGCTTCTTTGCCAGAAATCCATTTTTTTTCCTTCTTATGCTCACTCATGAGCCTTTTATATAGTTCGTCGGTGATTGTATATAGACCGTCCCCTTCAAAGCAAATTAAATCCATTGATAGAATATTTAAAATGGAAAAATGGAAAGACTAAATTATTGATTTATTTTAGATATTATAGTATGGCATTAACAACAAAATCAATTTAAAATGTATTTTAGCATGATTCCGTCAATTTAGCGGTAATGCATATTATTAATTCAACACCCATTCATTCGTGATTAACAGAGAAGCTGGTGATAAAACTAAGGGTTTTAGACTTCAAAAACTGCGAGTTGCTGAGTTAATGCTTGATGCAATAGATAAGCATAACAAACCGCTTATTTATGCCTCAATTGAACACATAGAGGACTTATACTTAAATGATAGAGGTGCTCAACAAGAATATTTAGAAGAGGACAAAAACTATGATGAAGCTTCCTCTTTTACTCTTAATAGCCATGAAGTCGTTAATACACTTGTAAGCTTTATTGATATTTGGATTAAATGGCAGTATAGTGAAAGTTTGGTTTTAGGATTTTATTCTACCAACTCATATGGCAAAGAACGTACTTCAGCAACTATCGAAACCCATTCAATAATTCTTCCTGAAAAGCCTCTGCTTGAATTATTAAGCACAAAAAATTTCGATGTTGAGAATTTTTTAGATTGTATAAAAAAGTTTATCAAAGCTGAGTATGCCAAACAGTACAATGATCCAAAACATCCAGGAAGGATTGATATAATAGAAAAAATGTCCGACGAGGAATGGAAGAAGTTCTTACATTGTATTGATTGGAAATTCAATCAAACTGATGAGGTCGAAAAGAAAAAGGAAGTCCTGACTAAGATTTCTAACTGCAAATATTTTCACCCTTCATTATCCGGTAAGGAAGAGGTCATATTGTCAGTTTTAATGGATATGTTTGATGAAAGGCAGAGTTTAAAAGATTTGTCTGAAAAATTTGTTCATGGTGCAGATATAGAGTTGAAATTTAAGCAATGTGGAACATCTTTTAATCCTCAAGCGGATGATCCCGTATGGGAACTATGGTCCAAAATTTCGCCATCTGATAGTAGGAATTTAAAGGACAAGATTGAGGCTGTTTGCGGCACCTATAGCTTTAAGAAAATCCAACACTTTGCTTTAATGGCAAGTCGAAGCTTATTAGAACAGCAAAAGCTAAACAGCGATAAAAGTATTCTGTCAATAAAATACAGGGTTTATGAGCATTGCCAAACATTGCTTTTAGCCCAGATCTCCCAAAGTGGTACGAAAACCACATTAACAGATACTGAAATAGACCAAATCATTCTTAAACTAAATGTAGAAGCAAAAAAATGTATTCAGCAGTTGAGTACGGAATATAAATATTCATTGATAAATGATAAGCTTATTGACGGTCTGATTTTAGAGTTATTTGATAGTTGTTTTTTAGCTTTTGACTAATATGAATGAAGAAAACGTAAAAAAGAGATTAATGTTTGTGAAGGGGGAAGACTTCTATTTTCTTACCTATAACATCTATATTTTTCTTGACTTCCTTAATTGTAATTCTGAAAGTGAGCGCTTTCGAGATTATAGGAAGTTGGCATTCATTATTGATTTCATTGCTGATACAAATCTCACAAATGTAATGAGGAAAGACTCGTTACATTATAATATAAATGATAGAGATTTATTAAATAGGTCGTATGCTAATGGTTTGATACGTTTAAATGAAATATTGAAGCTGTTATTTGCGTTGGAGAAGCATAAGATAGTAACTCTGTTTAAAGATCCAAGTGGAAGTACGTTGGATGTTTTTTTAAATAAAGAACATACTCCTCCCGACTTCCTTGATGAAGAGCTGTTTAAGATTGAAAAACAAAATGTAGCGAAAATTAAAGCGTATATTCCTAAAGTTAAATCATTGAAATTGGATACTTTATTATCCAAACTTTACTATAATTATGGTATTAAGCAATGGGAAATATTGTAATAAATAGAGTAAGATACAATGGAGATAATTTCCATTATGAGTCTCCTAGATTAAATAGGGGGGTGACTATTATTGAAGGTAGCAATGGCAGCGGCAAGTCCACTTTTATGAATTTAATTTATTTTGCATTCAGTGGTTCAGTGCCGGAATTTAGAAAAAATAATAGAGGAAATCATTTAGAAATAACAACAGATACTAATAATTATGCTGAAGTTGAGTTTTCAATTAATGAGGAAGATTTTAAGGTTCGTCGTTTTTTTGGAAATAATGATATAACACTGATAGGTCATAATGGAGAGGTTTTGGTCTATCCAATACATCGTTCAAAAAATGAAAAATATACCTTTTCTGACTGGATACTTGAAAAATTAGACATAGCAGTTGTTGAGATATTCCAGGGCGCAAATAATTTTAAGATTAATTTCAGAGACCTAATGAGATTGATATATCATGACCAAGAGCCCAATCCACGAAAAATATTTAAAGCACAAGATTTTGACAATATCATCGCAGATTCTGAGCTAGTCAGAAGAATAATTTTTCAACTTTTGATTGGTAAGACGTTCTCTGAATATTACTCAACATTGGCTAAACTTAAGGAAACTGAAAAACTATATCTGCTTAAGAAGGCTATATACGATGAGTACCTGACCATAGCAAAGACGCTAAATACTAATAAAGAAGAGTTAAATATAGTTCATCTTAACCAGAGGTTGGAAGAACGAAACAGCCAACTGGAAAGGTTATACAATTCTAGAAATTCTATAAAAAAAGATAGACCCAAAAATTCCGAATCATTATCTGAAATAGAACTAATCAAGGCAGCCATCTTGGGTAATGAACTTGAAATTAATGGTATTGACAGCCGTTTAAATGAGGTCACAGAGGAACTTGGAAAGTTGGTTAGACTAAAGGAGAATATTATTCTTGAAGTAACACAAATTACCAAAATTATCCATTCACACGATAAGCTGAAGCTGTTTTCTGCTGACACTTGTCCATATTGTTTAAGAAGTATAGAAAGAGAGCATGGTCATTGTGTTTGTGGAAAGGAGATTGATGAAGCGCAATATGAAAGGTTTTTCTATAGTGCAGAAGAATACTCTCAAATTTTTAAAGCAAAACAAAAAAATGTTGAAACAATATCCCTAGCAATAGAGGCAAATAATATTAGAAGAGAGGAACTAACAGCTGAGAAAGCTCAGTTTGTTCAGCTAAATGAAGTTCAAAAAAGTAAAATCAGAACGATTATAGATAATCTTGACGATAAGATAAATACAAGTGAAATTGATAAGGTAGATGACGAAATTTTGCGAGTACGGGAAGATATTAATTCGCTAAATCAAAGGATTTCAGTTGAGCAAAAGTTGTCAAAACTCCAAATGGATTATGATAAAGTGGCGGGAGACTTGGAAAGCCTTAGAGGGAAAGTTAAGGTTCTAGAGATAAATGCCAATGAAGAAATAAGGAATAAAGTTCAGGAGTTTAGTACGGAATACAATGTACTAATGGTAAATACTTTAAAAGATTGCCGTACAGCCAAAATTGACTTAGAAGATTATATGCCGATAATAAATAACGGTGAATATCGCGAAGCAAGTTCGTCAGTTCCTATTCGTCTCATGTATTACCTAACTTTGTTGCGTATGTCATTATTGCATGACGACATTAAATACCCCAAACTCTTACTTATTGATACGCCGGAGACAGCCGGTATTGATGAAGAGAATCTTATAAAAAGCATTGGTCAAATTGAGAGTATTACAAAGGATATACCTCAATCTAAGTATCAAATTATTCTTTCTACTGCCATTAATAAATACCCTACTGCATTTAAGGGGTCAGTTCTTATTACATTAACAGACGACAATAGATTGTTAAAAAGAAAAGAGGTGGATCCTTCTCAAGACTACCTATTGGCATAATAAGCTTTATTAAAGTTGTAGTATTGTTGTAGTAAAAGAAAAAGCAGCTATGAGGATTAGTTCATAACTGCTTGATTTTCAAGTGCCCAGAACAGGAATCGAACCTGCACTACCTTGCGATAACCAGATTTTGAGTCTAGCGCGTCTACCAGTTCCGCCATCTGGGCTTTTCGGGCTGGGAGTAGAAAACAAATTACCTACTGCCAACTCATTTAGCGGGCTGCAAATCTATTGATTCTTTCCTGAATACGCAACAGATATTTTTTACGGAAATAGTAGTCCTTTATTTGTAATAAAAGTTCTTTGTTTTGTTGGCTGGCATCAAACTTATCAGTAAGTCGTAATACATCCTGTTCCCATTGGTTTAGCTGGCTTTCAAGAGTGTTAGCAACCTGGGTTCCAAGGTTCACATTTGTAGGTTCAGCTTCATACTCACTAAGCAATTCATTCAGGTCCATGATTTCCATGAGGAAACTCGCTGGCAGATTGTATTTTTCTTCGTCTTCCAGCAGGCCATTCAATTTTAAAATATAGGAAATGGTTTTGTCTGGATTATTTAGGGTCTTATATGCATCATTATTTAATGCTGCCATACGTAAAGACTCATTACGTTCTTCTGCAGAGGCTTGTGCAAATCGGTCAGGGTGGTGCAGGCGGCTAAGTTCGTAGAACTTTGCTTTAACTTTTGCAGCATCAGGGTGAAAACTGATCGGAAGTTGGTATAACTCGAAATAGTTGGTCATGTAAAAAGTAAACTTGGTAAAGTATCTTTACGCGAAATTAACAAACATGATCCGGATAGGCCTCATAAAAGAAAGAAAAGTCCCGGCAGATGTAAGAGTAGCATTAACCCCAAAATACTGTGCACATATACAAAGGTTCTATCCCCAGATAAAAATATACGTAGAACCTTCTGAGACACGCTGTATAAGTGATTCGGAATATATAGCTGAAGGAATAGAGTTAAAAGAAGATCTGAGCGATTGTGACATCTTATTAGGTATAAAAGAAGTTCCGGTTGACAAACTCATACCGGGCAAAACGTACTTTTTCTTTTCTCATACCAAGAAGAAACAGCCCTATAATCAAAAACTCATGCAGGCCCTTATAGAAAAGCGCATTCGTATGATTGACTATGAGTGTCTCACACACCTCGACGAACAACGCATATTAGGTTTTGGTTTTTATGCAGGAGTAGTAGGTACACATAATGGCTTATTGGCTTATGGCAAAAAAACGAGTTTATATAATTTACCGGCGGCTTTTGACATTGGGACTTATGAAGGGATTATAGCTGCATACGAACGTTTTAAACTACCCAACATAAAGATTGTATTAACAGGGTCGGGTAAGGTGGCAGCAGGCGTGATAGATGTAATGACTAAACTGGATATTGAACCTGTGGAGCCTGCCGATTTTCTTACCCATGAATACCAGTACCCTGTTTATACACATCTTAAAGGTAGCGCCTTATATGCCAGGAAAGACAATGGACTGTTTCATCGGGATGATTTTCATGCGCATCCCCAGGCATATAAATGTTTATTTTCCTCTTTTGTCAATCAGACGGATATACTGATAAATGGCATTTATTGGGAGCATGATATAGCTCGGCTGTTCGAAAAACCGGATATACAACGCAAAGACTGGAGGATAAATGTAATTGCAGATATCACCTGCGATCAGGATGGATCGGTACCTGTCAATTATGGTGCATCGACTATTGCAGATCCTGTATATGGTGTGGATAGAAGAACATTACAAAAAGTGGCACCTTTTCAGAACACAAAAGATACAATTGATGTAATGGCGGTAGATAATCTGCCGAATGAATTGCCAAAAGATGCCTCACAATATTTTGCTATACATCTGGAAAAATACATCATCAGTGAATTGGTAAAAGAAGAGAGCGATATTTTAAGAAGAGCCACTATATGTGAGGATGGCAGTCTTACCACGAATTTTGAATACCTCAGCGATTACGCATATCCTGTATCCTGATAATTATTTATTCAAAAGCTCTTTTATCGAGTCGTTAATATTGGGGTATTGAAAAATAAAACCTGTATTAAGTGTTTTCTCTGCACTTACGGTACAGCTTTTTAGTATCTCAATACTCATCTCACCTAACATCATTTTCAGTATAAAAGCGGGCACATACAAAGGTATTTTGATGCCACCTTTTATTTTAGCAATAGTATGCATGAGCGTTTTATTACTGATAGCGTAGGGGGTTACGGCGTTATATATTCCGTGTATTTTATTGTTTTCTAAACAGAAAGAGATAAGCTTGCAGATATCCTTAATGTGTATCCACGATATAATTTGTTTACCCGAGCTTAAAATAGGAACAATACCGAAACGGGTAGAGCCTGAAAACCTGGGAAATGCTCCGGCTTCTTTGCCAAGTACAATTCCAAACCGTAGGATTACTGTGCGCATAAAATTGGTTGCTGTCTTTGTTTCATGCTCCCAGGCCTTGCAGGTATTCCCGAGAAAATCTGTATATGCAGGTGCATCTTCTTTAAAGGGAAATAACTTATCTCTGTCAGGGCCATAAAAACCGATAGCAGAAGTCCCAATAAATGTTTGACATTGAGGCGCATGTAATTTTAGCTGTAATACTAGGAATCGTGTTCCGTTTATACGACTATCTACTATTTCATTTTTTCTTTTTGATGTCCATCGTTTCTCAGCAATTCCTGCGCCGGCAAGATGAATGACAGCATCAAGGGAACTTAGGGCTTCAATATCGCATTCTGCTTTTTCCACATCCCAATGGACATATGTGTAGTTTTCATTGCGGCTCGGTTTTACGGATCTGGTAAAAATGATAACACGATAACCTTTCTCAAGCAAATAATTGGCTATGTGAGTTCCGACAAACCCTGTACCGCCAGTAATACCCACAGTTTTCAATTTTGTTAATTTTTGACTGCTAAGTTAGGCTTCACTAGCAATATATTATTATTGATATTGTTGAGACTTAAAGATGCTAAAGATAAGTTAAACAGAATACTATACATGCGTTTTTGGTTTATGGATATTTACCCATGAAAAATATCAAAAAAATTATTTGTTCAATACGAAACTTTCCCGAATTACAGCCTAAATTCGGGTCTTTCGGACATATTGTTGAACATCTATAAGGCACATAGTCTTTCAGTATTTTATTAGTGTGAACCTATGATGATATGCGTAAGATTTTAAGTTTATTTTTTTCGTTTTTTTTAATCATTAGCCAATTAAATTCTCAAATACTTCCTGCAGAAGGAGGGATGCTAAATTACAGGCTTATAGGTTTTTCATTTCCG
>JADMIO010888890.1_pt1 | contig 45663 bp, 42 predicted proteins | sample 8958161 | NCBI WGS metagenome assembly JADMIO01 (sample SAMN16585339, study PRJNA669376) | soil metagenome | isolation source: Crop rotation soil | place: USA: Cullars Rotation, Alabama | collected 2011
CGCGACAACTTGTCCACGTGGAATTCTAAGCTTAGGATCCCAATGTGCTGGAAAGTCGCCCGGCCGAGGAGAGCCTCGAGTTGTTCAAGCGCATGCGGGACGGGGAATTTCCGGACGCGTCCTTGTGCGTGCGCGCGAAAATCGACATGGCCTCGCCCAACCTCCACCTGCGCGATCCCGTGCTGTACCGCATCATGCGCGAGACCCATTACCGGACCGGCGACCGGTGGTGCATTTACCCCATGTACGATTTCGCCCACCCGCTGGAAGACGCCTTCGAAGGCGTGACGCATTCGCTGTGCACTTTGGAATTTGAAGTCCACCGGCCGCTCTACGACTGGGTCGTCGAAAACCTGGACCTGCCCTACCGCCCGCACCAGTTCGAATTCGCGCGGCTGAACCTCACGTACACCGTGATGAGCAAACGCAAATTGCTGGAGCTCGTGCAGGAAAAACTCGTGCACGGCTGGGACGATCCCCGCATGCCCACGGTGTGCGGCATGCGGCGACGCGGCTACACGCCGGAGGCCATCCGCAACTTCTGCGAAATCATCGGCGTGACTAAATTCGGCAGCCTCACGGACGTCGCGCTGCTGGAACATTGCGTGCGCGAGGACCTGAACAAGCGATCGCTTCGCCGCATGGCCGTGTTGCGCCCGCTCAAGATTGTCATCGAAAATGCCGAAGCCCTGCCGGCCACCGTCGACGCCGTGAATAATCCCGAAGATGAAAGCGCGGGGCGGCGACAAATCCCGTTCGGCCGCGAATTGTTTATCGAGCGCGATGATTTCATGGAGAATCCGCCGCCGAAATATTTCCGACTGGCCCCGGGAAAATCCGTGCGCATCCGCTACGCCGGTTTCCTGACCTGCACGCGCGCGGAAAAAGACGTCGTCTACTGTAAATGGGATCCTCCCTCCGCCGAACTGAAAGTGAAGGGGACGATCCACTGGGTATCGGCCGCCCACGCGGTGAAGGCTGAAGTGCGGTTGTACGACCGGCTCTTCACGGTCGAGCGACCGGACGCCGACGAAACGAAGGATTTCAAAGAATTCCTAAATCCACGTTCGCTGGAAACCGCCCAAGGATACCTGGAACCCGCCCTGGGCGAGGCGAAAGCCGGCGAGCGGTATCAATTTGAACGGCTGGGCTATTTTTGCGTCGACCTGGATTCCAAAGCCGGCGCGCCGGTTTTTAACCAAACGGTCACGCTGAAAGATTCTTGGACGAAGGAAGCAAAGAAATCATAATCCCTCGTCGGCCGGATGAATGGATCGCGGGGACTTCGTGGACGTTCACTTCATCATCAACGGAAAAGCCGTAACGCGGGACAACTGGCGGTCCTTCAGTCCCGCCATTACCGAAGGCGAGCTGGATCGGGTCGCGGACACGATTTTCGAAACCGTCGGCCGCCGGAAATGTCCGCAGCACGGGAAAGCGGCGAGCATTACCTGCCGGGGCACGTCCCTGCGCGACCTGGAATTCGAAGCGGCTGGCTGCTGTCGCGAATTTGAGCGCGTCCTGGAATCCAGTCTGCGGGAAAAACTCGCGCGCCGCGCGGCCGAACCCGTCGAGGGCGTTTGGGAAAAACCACCGGCGAAAAAATCAACCGCGCGCCGTTTGAACGTCGCCTTCGGTCCCATCATGGCGGGCGCCATCATCGACCTGGTCGACGTGGCCACGTTCGGGCCGCTGCGGCGGTTCATTGGTTTTCCGGCCGGCGCGATCGCCGGCTATTGGATGGCCAGTATTTTCAAGCTCCCGCAACGGCAACGCCTCCTCATGTCGCTGGCCGCCGGGATTTACTGCCTCATCCCCGGCCACTCGGTCATCCCGTTGGCCACCATGATCGGGGCCTACATCCGGTTCCGGACGTTCAAGGAGCCGGACGCGGAGGAGCCATTTCAAGCCTGACAGGCGCGGCCTTGAAGGGTAAATAAGTAGCCACGTCTTTGCATCATGATTGCCTGGGCCAGAGATTTTTTGAAGCGGAAGCAGCTGATCCGGCTGCGCCTTCCGCAGAGCTTTGCCCTGGTCACCGACAGCGACCGCGAAAGCATCGATGCCACGTTTGATCAAGGCGGCCGGATTATTCATCTGATCGTGCACACCCGCCTGAAATCGCTGCGCCGATAAAGTCGCGGGGCTGAAGGATTGCCTCTCCGCGGCGCGCTATGTATATTCCGCGCGAGGTTTCCACCATGAAATTCACGCGCGTCCGCATTGTCCTCCAGCTCGCCGTCCTGGGCCTCTGTGCCTGCTCCACGCCCACCGGCTCCGGCAGCACGCCGCTCCGGGTGGGCATGACGCCGGACTTGGCCCCCATCGTATTTAAGCAATCGGGCGCGTGGCACGGCTTGGAAGTGGATCTCGCAAAGAAATTGGCCGGGGAACTGGGTCGACCTCTCCAGATCGTTGAACTCGCGTGGGATGACCAGATTCCCGCGCTCATGGATGGGCGCACGGATATCATCATGTCGGGCATGACGATAACCGACGCGCGAAAGGTCCGCATCGAATTCTCGTCGCCCATTATGGAGAGCGGTTTGATGGCGCTCATTAGAGCGAAGGACAAGAATCGCCTCAAAACGCCCGCTGACCTGGCCCAATCGAGCGGAAAAATAGGCGTCATGCCCGGAACGACCGGCGAGGCCTTTGTTAAGCGCCAGTATAATGCCGTGCGCGCCATCCGGCTCGCGCAACCGGAGGATGTCGCGTTTCTCATGCAGCGTCGCACGATCGAAGCCTTCGTACACGACGCGCCTTCGGTGTTGTGGCAATACTCCCGCGACGAAGGAACGCTGGCGTTTATTCCCCAGCCCTTGAACCGGGAAAAGATTGGATGGGGCCTGCGACGCGGGGATCAAGCGCTCATGGACGAAGTCAACGCGGCCATCACAAGTTGGCAGGCGGATGGCACGCTGGTCGCCGAGATCAACAAGTGGGTGCCGTTCTACGCGCAATTCCTGGAAGCGCCCAGCGCGGTGCCTTAGCATTTTTCGCGCAGCGCGCGAGACCCCGCGTTCTTTTTTCACTTTCCGCGTGTGCAGGTTTGCGTGAGTATGCCCCCGTGAAGCAAACCACGCCCGAGGAATTTGCCACCGTCCCCATGCAAACGATCGGGCCGGTCAAAATTATGGGACCGGAATTCGAGGGGGAGGTGTTGGTTCCCCTCGCCACCTACGAATCCCCGCTCTGGCCGTCCGTTTCGCGCGGCGCCAAAATATCGATGGCCTGCGGCGGCATCCGGGCCGTTATTGCCGACGACCGCATGACGCGTTCCGTGCTGCTGGAAGCGCCCACCGCGGTCGGCGCCGTGCAGGCCGCGCAGAGCCTGCGCGAACGCATGCCGGAATTGAGCCAGGCCGCCGAACGTTCCAGCCGCTACGTCAAGCTCATCGACCTGCACGCGCAGTTCGCCGGCAACCTGCTTTTTCTCCGCCTCGAGTACCGCACGGGCGACGCGGCCGGGCACAACATGGTCACCAAGGCGTCGGAAGCCGCGATGGAGTGGGTGCTCCGGGAATACGGGTACCTGAAGTACGTGTCCATCTCGGGGAATTTCTGCACGGACAAGAAAACGTCCGCGGTGAACGGCATCCTGGGCCGCGGCAAGAACGTCATCACCGAAATCACCATCCCGCGCGCGACCTGCCAGAAACTTCTAAAAACGACGCCGGAAAAAATCGTCGACCTGAACATCAAGAAAAACCTCATCGGCACCATGCTGGCCGGCGGACTCCGCAGCGCCAACGCGCACTATGCCAACATGCTCCTGGCGTTTTACCTGGCCACCGGCCAGGACGCGGCCAACATCGTGGAGGGCTCGCAGGGCTTCGTTCACGCGGAACTCAAAGACGACGCTTTGTATTTTTCGGCCACCGTCCCCCACGTCATCGTCGGCACGGCGGGCAGCGGCAAGGATTTCGATTTCGTGCGCAAAAACCTGGAACGGATGGGCTGCACGGGCGAACGCGAAGCCGGCGTCAACGCGCGCCGGTTGGCCGTCATCGCCGCGGCCACCGTCCTGTGTGGGGAACTTTCCCTATTGGCCGCGCAAACGAATCCCGGCGAGCTCATGAAAGCCCATTTAAAAATTGAGCGGGCGAAGAAATAGAAACGATCCGTGTCCATTTGCGGTTCAGATCCTTTAGCACATGAAAGACAAAACCAACGACCGGAAGGTCCAGCACATCGAAATCATCGGTGCCGACCGCGAGGTGGATCGCCGGAAAAACTATTTCGATGAAATCCGCCTCGCCCACCGCGCGCTGCCGGAACTGGACCTCAAGGACGTTGACCCGTCCACCACGTTCATGGGCCGGAAGCTGTCGTTCCCGCTTTTGATTTCCTGCATGACCGGCGGGGACCACGACCTCGTGCGCCGCATCAACATGAACCTGGCGATGGCGGCTGAAGCCATGCAGGTCGCGATGGGGGTCGGCTCGCAACGCGTGATGTTTACGAATCCCAAGGCGCGCGCGAGCTTTGACCTGCGCCGCTTCGCGCCCAACACGCTGCTATTTGCGAACCTGGGCGCGATCCAGTTGAACCACGGGTTTGACCTGGCGCAATGCAAGGACGCGGTCAACGTGCTGCGCGCGGACGCGCTGTGCCTGCATTTGAACCCGCTGCAGGAAGCGGTGCAGCCGGAAGGCGACACCAATTTCGCCGGCCTCGCCAAACGCATCGCGGGCATCACCAAAAAATTGAAGCAGCCTGTCATCCTGAAGGAAGTGGGCGCCGGGCTTTCTGCCGACGTGGCCCGTCTCGCGCTGCGTTGCGGCATTCATTATCTCGACGTCGCCGGCAGCGGCGGCACGTCGTGGAGCCGCATCGAGCATCACCGCCAGGATGAGCACGACCTCGGCCTCGCGTTCCAGGACTGGGGCATCCCGACGCCGCAGGCCTTGCGCGACCTCAAGCCGTTCCGAAAAAAAATTGAACTCATCGCCTCCGGCGGTGTCCGAACAGGTATAGATATGGCCAAGAGCGTCATTCTTGGCGCGTCGCTGTGCGGAGTCGCCTCCCCCTTCCTGAAACCGGCGATGAAGTCCGCGGACGCGGTGGTGGCCGTGATCAAACGGCTGAAAAAAGAATTCGTCACCGCGATGTTCCTGCTGGGCGCGCCGCGCGTGGACAAGCTCTTCGGCCGCGAGTCGTTGATATTGTCATGAAAACCGGCATCGACCTGATCAGTTTTTATTCGTCGAACTACTACCTCGACCTCAAGACGCTCGCGGCCGCGCGCGGCGCCGACTACAACAAATACGCGATCGGCATCGGCCAGGAAAAAATGGCAATCCCGCCGCCCGACGAGGACATCATCACGATGGCCGCCAGCGCGGCCCTGCCCATCCTGCAAAAAATTGATCCGAAGGACATCGAGCTGGTGCTTTTTGCCACGGAATCCGGCATCGACCAGTCCAAGGCCGGCGGGCTTTTCGCGCATCGGCTCCTCGGCCTGCCCAGCCGCTGCCGGTCCGTGGAGTTGAAGGAGGCCTGCTACAGCGGAACGGCCGCGCTGCAGATGGCGATGGCGGTCGTGCAGCGGACCGGAAAAAAAGCGCTGATCCTGGCCTCCGACGTCGCGCGTTACGAACTGGGCAGCCCGGGCGAGCCCACGCAGGGCTGCGGCGCGGTGGCGATGCTGGTGACGCGGGACCCGCGCATCCTCGCCGTGGATCTCGAGAGCGGCATGTACACGGAAGACGTGATGGATTTCTGGCGGCCCAATTATCGCGACCAGGCCTTGGTGGACGGAAAATACTCCACGCGTGTCTATTTGAACGCACTGGCCGAGACGTGGAAGCAATACCAGGAATTATCGGGCCGCTCCTTCGCGGACTTGTATCGTTTCTGCTATCACCTGCCGTTCACGCGCATGGCCGAAAAAGCGCATGAGCGACTGGCCAAAACCAGCGGCCAGGAAAAACTTTCCGCGAAAGCGCTGCAGGAGCAGCTCGGCGACACGCTGCACTACAACCGCATCACCGGCAACAGCTACGCGGCGTCCCTGTACGTCGGCCTGGCCTCCCTGCTGGACCACGCGACGGAAGACCTGTCCGGCAAACGCATCGGCCTTTTCAGCTACGGGTCGGGCTGCGCGGCCGAGTTCTTCAGCGGCGTGATCCAGGACGGCTACCGGCCTCACTTGTTCGCGGAAAACCAGCGGAAGCTGCTCGAAGGGCGCACGGAATTGACGTACCAGCAGTACGAGGACATCTACAATTTGCCCTTTCCGACTGATGGGGGAAAGCATACGTTTGCTCAATACAGGACAGGGCCGTTCCGCCTCGCCGGCGTCAGCGAACACAAACGGCTTTACGAAAAGATTTTATGAAGGCAATTGCGCCCGGAAAACTTATCCTCAGCGGCGAACACGCGGTCGTCTTCGGCCGGCCGGCGCTGGCCATGGCGGTGGACCGCTCGGCGCAATCCGTCATCACGCTGACCGCGTCCGACCTCGTTTCCTTCAACCTGGTGGACTACAAGGAAACCGATTCCTTCACGTTGCGCGCGCTGAATGAAATGAAGGCGCGGCTGCTCCGGAATTACCACCTGTTCCTGAACGGCGAGCTCTCCATCCGCGACGTCCTGTTAAAGCCCATCGAGCTCTTCGAGTTTGCCTTCATCAATATCCTCGAAGGCCTGCACCTCAAGCTGGAGCAGGGCCTGAACATCCAGACGCAGTCCAATATCCCGATCGGCTGCGGCATGGGTTCCTCCGCCGCCACGATCCTCAGCGAGCTGCGGGCGATCGGTCATTATTTCCGCGTCGATTTCCGGCCCGACTGGGTCATGAAGTACAGCCTCGAGGCGGAGAAGCTGCAGCACGGGAACCCGAGCGGCGTCGATTCCTACATTTCCCTGCACGGCGGCTGCGCGCTTTTCCAGAACGGCCAGGCCCGGTCCGTCCCCCTGCCGCGTTTTTCCATGTACCTCGTGCACACGGGCGTCCCGGCGTCGACCACCGGCGAATGCGTGGTGCGCGTCGGCGAACGGTTCAAGCAGGACCCGATCTGGAACGATTTCGAAGCCGTCACGCTGGAGATGGAAACGGCGCTGCGCGCGAACGACCTGGCCGCGGTGCAGAATCTCGTGCGCGAAAACAACAAGCTGCTGGTGAAAATCGGCGTGGTGCCGGCCAAAGTGCAGCAATTCATTTCTGAAATCGAAGCGTGGGGCGCGGCGGCCAAGATCTGCGGCGCCGGTTCCATCGCGGGCGACCAGGGCGGCGTCGTCCTGGTGTTTGCCAGCGAACCGCCCGAGGCCATCTGCCAGAAATTCGGCTACACCGTGCTGACCGTCCGCGGCGACCCGCTCGGCACGCGCATTGTTTAGTTCCGAGTTCCGGATTCCGGATTCCGGGTTCTAAATTTGGAATTTGGAATTTGGAATTTCGAATTCATACTCCCGCCTTATGGCTTCGGTCATCACAACGTCCGCCCCTGGCAGCCTCATGCTCTTTGGGGAACACGCTGTGCTGCATGGCCGCCTGGCGCTGGTCTGCGCGGTGGGGCAGCGGATCAAGGTGACGCTGTCGCCGCGCACGGATACGGAAATCAATATCCACTCCGCCCTGGGCGAATTTCATACCGACCTGCGCCGCATCGAAACGGCGCCGGATTTTCGTTTCGTCCTGGGCGCGATCAAGAAAAGCGCGGAGAGGATTCCCGGCGGGTTCGACCTCAACATCGCGTCTGAATTTTCCCACAACATCGGGTTCGGCTCCTCCGCCGCGGTGACCGTCGCCGCCACCGCGGCGCTCGCGCAGTGGACGTGCGGCGACGTCGACAACGGGGAACTTTTCAAATCCAGCCGCGAAACCATCCGCTCCGTGCAGGGCCTGGGCTCCGGGACCGACGTCGCGGCCAGCGTTTACGGCGGGTTGCTGCTTTATCGCGCCGACCCGCTGGAGATCGAGCAACTCTCGTACACGCACCCGCTGTGCGCCGTCTACTCGGGCGGAAAGACGCCGACGCCGGAAGTGGTGGATTACGTGGAAAAGCGACGCGTTAACGCGCCGACCATCTACGCGGAAATTTTTGAGGCGATGGAGCAGTGTTCCATGGACGCGGCCGACGCGGCAACGATGCAGGATTGGAAGACCTTTGGCGACATGATGAATATCGCCCACGGCCTGATGGATGCAATGGGGGTGAACACCGCCCGGCTTTCCGAAATCGTGTATGCCTTGCGCGGGGACCCGGGCATCCTGGGCTCCAAGATTTCCGGCTCCGGCCTCGGCGACTGCGCCATCGGCCTTGGCCGCGTGGCGAGGCACGACTTCCCGATGCCGGTCATCCCCGTCGACATGTCTCACGAAGGAATCATCGTTGAAAAAAATTGAAGTGGTCCGTCGCCTGCTCGGTAATCGCGCGCGCGACCCGGTCAAAGAAAGAGGCGTTGCGTTTGCACCGTCCAATATCGCGCTCTGCAAATATTGGGGGAAGCGGAACGAGGAACTGAACCTGCCGGTCACCTCGAGCCTTTCCATTTCTCTCGGATCCTTGGGCACAAAGACGACCGTTTCGCTGGCGGGCCGGCGCGATGTCGTCACGCTGAACGGAAAGAAGCAGCCGGCCACGTCAGAATTCGCGCAGGGCGTGAGCCGATTCCTGGACCTGGTGCGACCCCATCGCCGCGCCGGGTTTCGCGTGGACACGTGGAATTCGATCCCGACCGCGGCGGGACTGGCCTCGTCGGCTTCGGGATTTGCTGCGTTGGCCATGGCGCTGGACGATTTGTTTGGCTGGCGCCTGGATCGCAAACAAATGTCGATCCTGGCCCGGCTCGGCAGCGGCAGCGCATCGCGGTCCGTCTATGGCGGATTCGTGGAATGGCGGGCCGGGAAAAAATCAAACGGGATGGACAGTTATGCCGCTTTATTCCCGCGCCGATGGAGTGAGCTCCGCGTCGGTTTGCTCACCGTGTCGGAGCAAAAAAAAGCCGTTGCTTCGCGCGCGGCCATGCGCAGCACGAAGGAGACATCGCCGCTTTACGCCGTGTGGCCGGGCCAGGTGAAAAGGGACCTCGCGCTGGTCAAAAAGGCGATTGAAACGCGCGACTTCGATTTATTGGGGCGAACGGCCGAGACCAACGCGCTGGTCATGCACGCCACCTCGCTGGGAGCATGGCCGCCGGTGTTGTTCTGGCGGCCGGAATCCGTGGCCTTGATGCACCGGATCTGGGGACTGCGAGCCAGCGGCGTGGCGATTTATTTCACGATGGACGCGGGCCCGAACCTGAAGCTGCTGTTCCTAAAACGCGATACGCGAGCGGTGAAAAAATATTTCCCGCGCGTGAAAATCGTCGACCCGTTTGGGAACATTCCCTCGTAGCGCAATTGCGGGCGTCGACCAACGCCCCTACGCGTCCGATTATTACACAATTGAAATCTACATGCCCGCCTGGGCGGCCTTGAAGTGGGACCCCTCCGAGCGTTTGGCGAGGCGTTCGTTCTTGCGTCGCTCCAGCCGGTGTTCGAGTTTTTCGAACAACAGATCCACGGCCTCGATCGGTTGCGAGGCTTGCTCTTCTGCGCTGATATCCTGGCCCGGCACTTCGATCAGCACTTTGACCTGGAATTGCGTATCGGAGTGGTGTGCCGTGGTGCGGCGAAGATGCACGCGGGCCCGCATGGCACGCGGCTCGTAATGCTCAAGGCGGCCGATTTTTTCCTCCACCAACGCTTTCTGCGCGTCGCCCAGGGTAAATCCATCAGCATGAATCAATACGTCCATGGCTTTTCTCCTTGTTTCGTTTTGTCTTCGCTAAACATGTCCCCGGTAATTGAAAAGTTGATCGAGGGTGAAGCTGCGGCCGGAGGCCTTGTTCAGGGCACGAAGAATTTTCTCCTGGATGTTCCGGGTTAACCGGCGGCCTTTTCGACCCTTCTGGACCATCTTATGCGTAAGTTGCTCGGCGGAAGCGGCGACCAGATCGTGATTCTGCAGACCCAGCTCAATCATGACACCTTCCAACGGCTGCTGTCCTAGAGCCAGTATATCACGATCAGACCGCGGCGCAAAACTTTCGTTCATTTATTATAGTGCCGACAGGTGATGAAGTGATCGTTGACCATGCCGACTGCCTGCATGAAGGCATAACAAATCGTTGAGCCGACAAATTTGAAGCCGCGCCGCAGCAGGTCCTTGCTCATCGCGTCGGACTCCGCGGTGCGGGCGGGAATCTCCCCCATTTTTCTGCGCCGGTTCAGGATCGGCTTTCCGCCCACGAACGACCAGATGTAGCGATCGAAGCTGCCGAATTCTTTTTGCACGGCCAGGAACGATTTCGCGTTCTGGATCGTGGCCGCGATCTTGAGCCGGTTGCGCACGATGCCCGCGTCGGCCAGCAGGGCCTTCACCTTGGCGGGCGTGTAGCGCGCGATCTTGCGGGCGTTGAATCCGTCGAAGGCGCGTCGGTAATTGGCGCGTTTCTTGAGGATGGTCAGCCAGCTCAAGCCGGCCTGCGCGCCCTCCAGGATGAGCATTTCGAACAGCCGCCGGTCATCGTGCAGGGGCCGGCCCCACTCGCGATCGTGGTATTCGATGTAGAGGGGGTTGTCGCCGCACCAGGGACATCGCATATGCATCTGATGTTGAACTGCGGGCCCCGAATCCGTAAAGATTAAAGCAACCGAAGGAGAATTAATCCATGAACTGCAAACAACTCGTCCTGCTTTCCATCTTAACGCTGACGTCGGCCGCGGCCTTTGGCCAGCAGCAACCGAACATGGACGACGTGATGAAGGCCATGGGGGCCATGCTGGGCGCCGGCACCAACAGCGCCGCCGCGGTCGTTGACTTCCGCGACCTCAAGGCGCTGCTGCCCGCGGACCTGCCCGGCATGAAACGCTCCAACGCCAGCGGCGAGAAGAACGCGACCATGGGCATGACGATCGCCACCGCGGAAGGCCAGTACCAGTCAACGGGATCGGACGGCGCAACCCTCAACATCAAGATCTCCGACATGGGCGGGACGGGCGCCATCGGCGGGTTCATGCAGTACGGCTTCGCGTCCATGGATGTCGACAAGGAAGACGACCACGGCTACGAGCGCTCGACGACCATCGGCGGCAACAAGGCCCTGGAAAAATATAATTCCCAGGACAAGCACGGCGAAATCCAAGTCCTGGTGAACAAACATTTCACGGTCGAGGTCACCGGCTACAACGTCACGATGGAGCAGGTCAAAGGCGCGCTCGCTAAAGTCGACCTGGCCAAGCTGGCAACGCTGCTCCCGAAAACGACCGCGCCGGCGGCACCGTAAATGGACTGTATAGTTCCGCCTTATGGGTGTAAGTTACACTCACGAAGCGGGACCTAACAGTGCCATCTAAGTTATTACGTTATTCTCTATTTGCGATAGTGCTCATCGCCGCCGCGATGCAGTCTTTCGCCGAAACCCGTTACGTTTCCCTGAACGGCGGAAACGTATCCCCCTTCACCAATTGGACCGACGCAGCCACTACAATTCAATCTGCATTGTCCGTTTCCGCAACCGGCGATGTCGTAGTCGTCACCAATGGTCTTTACTACTCCGTCAGCGAACTGATCGTCGTTGCCCAAGGCATCGAAATTAGAAGCGTAAACGGCCCCGAGTTTACCTTCGTCCAGGGAGGTATTGACAGGGGGTGTGGTTCGCGGAATGACCACATTGGATTGATTATTCGACAAAATGGGACTGTGCGAGGATTCACGATTCAAAAATCCGTACGGGGTGTCGACATGTCCGACGGCCTTTTGGACCAATGCATCGTGAAAGAGAATGATACGCGTTCCGGAGATGCATGTGGGGGTGGCAACCCGGCTGCCGGGGTGAATCTCAACCGTGGCACGGTGCAAAACTGCCTGATCATCAAGAACCATGCCGGATCGAGTCTATACGGAACTACTTTGGGCCACGGCGCCGGCATCGTCATGGCCACGGGCACCATCATCAATTGCACGATCGCCGGAAACTCTTCGACGCGCGGCGTGCGCGGGTCAGTTCCCCAAGGCGGCGGGCTTTACGCCTCGGCAGGCACGGTGATCAATACCATCATCGTGAGCAATTACGTCGACGGCGCCCAAAATAATTATGCCGCGCCGGGCTCGGTAGTGTTTGATCACACCTGCGCGTTTCCACTGCCGGTGGGTGTCGGAAATGTCGCCGCCGATCCCCAATTCCTGGACTTCGCTACCGACAATTTTCGCCTGGCGCAATTGTCCCCCTGCCTGGACACAGCCGCAACCGGCACGACCAACGACCTGGTCAACCGCCCGCGCCCGATCGACGGCAATATGGACAGCATTTCGCAGTGGGACATGGGCGCCTACGAACGCGCGTGCGATGATGTGGCCGATCTCGGGGTCGCGCTGGTTGCGCTAACGGAGCCAGTGATACTCGGGAGTAACTTCTTCTTGCGAGCCGTGATCTCCAATTCCGGACCCGATACCGTTTCCGCCACAGCCAGCCTTTTTCTGCCGACGGGCCTCATCATCCATGCAATTTCATCGTCAACCGGGACTTTTTCCAATCAAGCGGGTCTCGTGCGCGGGGAAATGACTACGTTTACTTCGGGCGCGCACGCCGATGTCACGGTTGAGGTGCAGGCCGTAACCGCAGGTCCTTTTAGTAATCGCCTGGCTGCGTATTCGTCGGGCTGCGATTCGCAAACCGTCAATGACAGCACGATCTTTACAACGCACGTGACCCCGCCCGCGCCGGACCTTGTCATCAGCAAAACGACGTCCGATGGCGGGCCCGGTCTTAACCGCCCTTACTTCTATTACATAGGTGTGTCGAACAACGGCCCGGATGCCGCCGTCGGTTTTTCTGTTACGGACGCTGTGCCGCCGGAAGTCAGCATCCAGGTCGTGACGGCGAGCGGCGGATTCGCGAATACGGACGGGAATACCGTTTACTACTCACACGGCTTTCTACCCGTCGGGGGCAGCGTTCAATTGCAGATAAAGGCATCCATCGGCACGCTGCTGTGGATCACCAACACAGCGATCCTGTATCCGCGCGACAATGATCCGGTCGCGACCAACAATGAATCCAGGGCAGCCGTGCACGGTCGAAACGCGGACTTAAGTGCGGAAGTTACACGCACAGATGCCGCACGCGCGGTGCGCAGTGAACACCTGGTCACGGTTTCGAATGCCGGTCCGGACACCGCGTCGAATGCCTTCGTACGGGTTACGTCCACGGAGCGGGTTATTTCCATCGCTTCTGCCTACAGCTATTCCACAAGCGGTCCCTATACGGTGATCTTCAGCCTCGGCCTCATGAATCCGGGCGACGCGAAAAGCGTGCGCGTTACCACGCGGACCTTTCATGCCAACTCTTTTGAGACGGACGCAATCGCCACCTCAGATGTTCCCGATGTCGTTACCGGCAATAACACGGGCCGCGATGATCTGTTCGGAAGGGTCTTCGACCTCTCCGATGCGGACTTTGATGGGGATTTCCGGACGGATCATGTTGTGTTCGAGCCGTCTTCCGGAAAATGGTTTATCCGGCGCAGCTCAAGCGGACAGTCCTTCAGCCTCACGTTCGGATCGTCGTCCATTATCCCAGCCGTGGGCGATTTCGATGGCGATTTTGAGTGCGACTTGGCTACGTATTATCCCAAAAACGGCCTGTGGACATATCGCCGCAATTCGAATGGCGCCACCATCAAGCGAAATTGGGGCGGACCCTCGATGATTCCGGTGCATCAGTATTACGACGACGATCGGATTACGGACCTGGCGGTTTACGACAAATCATCGGGCTACTGGTACATCATGCAAAGCTTATCCGGCACATCGCGCGTCCAGCAGTGGGGCGGACCCGGCTTGGTCCCCACGCCGGGCGATTACGACGGGGACGGTATTTACGATGTCGCTGTCTTTCAGCGTGCGTCCGGAAATTGGTTCATCCGGCGCAGTTCCGATAACACCACTCGCGTGCAGAACTGGGGCTGGCCCGCCGTCATGCCCGCGCCGGCCGATTTCGATGGGGACGGAATTACCGATCTGGCCGTTTATCACCCCGCGTCGGGAAATTGGTACATCATCGACAGCAATTCCGGTTTGACGCGCATTGTGCATTGGGGCTGGTCGGCCACGTATCCGGTGCCGGCCGATTACGACGCAGACGGATTTGATGACATTGCCGTGTATCACAAGGCCGCAGGCGATTGGTTTGTCCGGAAAAGTTCCGACGGCCAGCTGCAAGCCCAGCACTTCGGCACGTCAAAGCGTGACCCGACGCTGCTTCAGTATCAGATCAACAAGCGGATGGGACTGATCCCGTAACGGTTGATTAATGTTCCAGGGCTTTGATGGCCTGGGCGAGGATCTTGCGGGCGCACGCGCGTTTTTCAAGTTTGCCCCACTCTTCCAAGGCCGCGGGGCGACCGTTGGCGGCGCTCAAATACGTGTACGTTCCCGTGTCCCCGCCGAGCGCCTCCAGCGAATTGAGCACGATGCCATCGAGGTGTTTCTTCTCCAGCTTGGCGCGCGCTTTCTCCACGCCGTCGTGCGTCTGCAGCGCGAACCCGATGGCGACCTGGCCTTTGCGTTTTTTCTCATTGAGCGTCGCGGCCACGTCCGGCGTCGCGGTCAGCTGCAAGGTGATGTCGCCCGATTTTTTCGGCAGCTTCTTTTCATGGCGTTCCACGGGCTTGTAGTCCGCCACGGCCGCGGCGTAGATGACCACGTCCGCGCCGCCGTACAGCGCCTTCGCTTTTTTCAGCATGTCCTCGGCGCTGGTCACGTGGTGGATTTTTAAATGATCGCGATGCGGGAGGTTCACTTCCGCCACGGGGCCGGTCACGAACTCCACGTCCGCGCCCGAGGCCACCGCTTCTTCCGCGAGGGCCTTGCCCATTTTTCCCGTGCTGGGATTGCCAATGAAACGCACGGGGTCGATGTGCTCGCGCGTGGGGCCGGAGATCACCAAAACTTTTTTCCCCCTCAACGCCTGCGCGGATTCCATTTCCTGCAAAATGGCTTCCACGATTTCCTGCGGCTCGGCCATGCGGCCTTCGCCTTCCATGCCGCAGGCCAACGCGCCGGCGTTGGGACCGATCCGGGCCCAGCCGTCCCGCTCCAGCCGGGCAACATTGGCTTTGACGACGGGCTGGTTCCACATCTCGACGTTCATCGCGGGACAGAAAAACCGCCGGCAGTGCGACGGCAGGGACAGCGCGCTCGTCGAAACCACGTCGCTGCCCAAGCCGTTGGCCACGCGGCCAATCATGTCGGCCGTGGCGGGCAGGAGGATAAAAAGATCGGCGTTCGTGGCCGGATACAAATGCGGATACAACTCGTCGCCGCCGTGGGCGCCCGGTGACGGGAACAACGTTTCGAGCACGGGATTTCCCGACACAGCGGCAAACGTCAGCGCGGTAACGAATTTCTGCGCGGCGTCGCTCATCGCCACGTGGACCTTCCAGCCGGCCTTGCGCAAACGGCTCACCACGTCGACGGCCTTGTAAGCGGCGATGCCGCCGCAAATGCCCACCAGCGCAGTCTGTACGGGCTTGGTCATGACGTCATGATGCAAAAATACGGGATTCTGGCAAGGTTGCGCATAGGTGACGCGCGGGCGGCCAGGCGGGTTTAGGGCTCGATGAGTTTGACGCGGTAATGGCCGCCGGGATTGGCCAGCGCGTTCGTCACGGTCGTGCGCGAAACCAAACCGGTCGCGGAGATCACGCCGCTGATCACGCTGAACGGTTCATTGGTGTCGGCCAGGTCGCCTGACTTGTATTCGACCTCGTAATCCTTGCCATCCACGGTGTCCCAGACAATATCGAGATTCATCGGCGGCACGGGAATCAGTTCCACCATCTGGAGCAAGGAGGTGTTGTTGGTCAATTCCGTGCCGGCGCGGAATTCGGGTCCATCGGCCATGCCGTCGCCATCCGTGTCCGGGTTGTTCGGGTTGCCGTGCAGGCTTTTTTCCCAGGAATTGTTCAGCCCGTCCAAATCGTTGTCGTTGGGATCGGTGGGTTTGTCCGTGCGGAGAATTTCGGGAATGAAGGGCGCGTTGAAATTGGCGTCGACGACAAATACCTGCGAGTCCCCGTAGAAGGACGATTCCTGGATCGTCGGCTTGTTGTAGACGCGCGCGAAAACCTGGGTCGGGTTGGCGCCGAGCCCCTGCACGCCGGCGCGGCCGGGTACGGAAACGCCGAACTGGCCGGCGGGTCCCATGCCGGGATCGACGCCTTCGCCGATGCGCGTTTCATACAGTACGCCGTTGGCGGCCTGCGGATTTCCATTCGTATCGGTCGGCTGGATCCCGCCGCCCGCGTAAAGAATCTGGACGACTTCGCCGGTCGCGTACGTAAAACCAAAGGCGGTGGCGGCCGGCATCGTGCCTTTCAAATTTTCGCCGAATTCGTCCACGATGGTGTTGGTCGTGCCGACGTGCAGCGGGGGCACCTGCGCCTGCGCGCGGCCGAACGAGAAGGCCAGCACTGCTGTGAAAAGGATGAACCGCGCGGTCGTTTTCATTGGGCCCCACCCTCCGGCCCGTTCTCGCGGGCCTGCTTGACGCGACGCTTCATGCTGACCCGCATGGCCCACGCCATGCCGGCCACGAGCACCACGAGGTTGGCGGTGCTCGGCTCAGGGATCACACCGAAATTATTCAGGTTGGACGCGACCAGGTGCACGTTTGCGTCAGCCGCGAAGTCCACCGTGGATACGCCGAGCGTGGGACCGCCGATGAAAAAGTTCGATGAGTTGCCCCAGTACACCATGCCCGTGACGTATTCGGCGTTGGTGTATTCGAAGTAGCGGATGTAGACGTATTTGACCTGCGTCGATTCAAATTTGACCGTGGTGAAAAAAGTTCCGTTGCTCGATACGTTGTCACCGATGCGCACCGATCCGAGAAGTACATCATCGCCGGTGGTGGAAATGGCCACCAGGTTTGTCGGCGGCGCGCCGAACGCGGCCATGGGATCAACGATGGCATCGAAACTGCCGATAATGTAAACGAGCGACCCGGGGGCCAGCGGCGTTACGCCGTCACTTCCATAAATGGAATACGTGACCAGCGCGTCCAAGTCCACCAAGGCGGCTTGCACACCCAGCATCCCGACGAGCAAAAGGCACACGAGTACCCAGAGCGCGCGCCGTTTTATTTGCGACCCGTTCTCCATGAATTTCCCAAACTACGTAAACACAATCGGCGCGGGCACACCTCACCCGCGCTCCACCTGACAAGATACGCCGCTTTATCCACCCTGTTTACACTACATTACGGCGACAAATCACTTGCCGGGACCAATACAAGCGATAATGGATACCCAACCGCCCGTCAATCCGCAATTGGGGTCTGTAAACCGGTTCCAAACGGGACATTTCCAGGAATCGACGTGCCCGCGCAGGCTGTTTCGACAAAGTTAGCTGCTTTCCAACCGTTGGAAGTCATAACCCTTTGTTCTTCCGAGTATTGGAACTATGCGGGTAGCCCAGCAGCCCCTGTTCATTTGTCACTTGACCATCGCCGTTTAGAACCTAAACTGTACAACTGAAATTTTTGGCCGCGGTCAAAAGTGGGTTTATCCCACTTTTTTTTGTCGAAACCTCCGCGACCGGCAGGGGAAAGCCCCGGGTTGTCGCGGTTTTGTATAGCCGTGGCGGGAAGAAGGTGCGTCATGAATGCAGAATTGCAGGCAGTTTTGGACTATATGGAGCGTGAACGCGGGATTGAACGCGAAACGCTGATCAAGGCCGTGGAAGGCGCCCTATTGAGCGCTTCCAAGAAAAGCGTCAGCCCGGCCAAGGAATTGCGGATCGAAATAGACCGCAAGACGTGCGACATCCGCGCCTTCGCAAAATTACAGGTTGTGGAGAAAGTCACCGCGCCGCATGACCAGATCCTGCTGTCGGAGGCCAAGCGCCTGAAGGCTGACGCCCAACTCAACGATTTCGTCGAAAAAGAAGTCACCCCGCGCGATTTCGGACGCATTGCGGCCCAGACGGCCAAGCAGGCGATCCTGCACAAGATCCGCCAGGCGGAAAAAGACAAGGTCTTCGAAGAATACAAGGACAAGCCGGGCGACATCGTCAGCGGCGCCGTTCGACGCTTCGAACGCAGCGACGTCATCGTCGACCTCGGCCGCGCCGAAGCCGTGCTGCCGTCCCGCGAACGCGTGCCGACGGAAGAATACCAGGTGGGCGACCGCTTGCGCGCGCTGCTCATGAGCGTGATCAACGCGCCCCAGGGCGCGGAACTGATCCTGTCGCGCAGCCATCCCGAATTTGTGCGAAAACTTTTCGAACTCGAAGTTTCGGAAATCGCCGACAAGACGGTCGAGATCAAGGCCATCGCGCGCGAGGCCGGCTTCCGCAGCAAAGTGGCCGTGCATTCGAACGATCCCAAGGTCGATCCCGTCGGCGCCTGCGTCGGCATGCGCGGCATCCGCGTGAAAAATATCGTGCGCGAATTGTCCGGCGAAAAAATCGACATCGTGCGCTGGAACACGGACGTCAAAACGTTCGTCACCGAGGCGCTCAAGCCGGCCACGCTCATCAAGGTGGAAGTGGATGAGGCCAACCACGCCGTCTCCATCACGGTGGCGTCCGACCAGCTGTCGCTCGCCATCGGCAAAAAGGGCCAGAACGCCCGCCTCACCTCCAAGCTCACGGGCTGGAAGGTCGACATTCACAAAGACGAAGCCGACATCAGCTTTGAAGAAAAGGTCGCGATGGCCGTGGCCGGTTTGGCCGCGATCGAGGGCATCGGCAAGGAACGGGCGGAGAAGCTCGTGCATGCCGGCTTCCTCACTGTGGAAGGCATCCTGGCCGCGGACGTTTCGGACTTGCAGGACATCGAAGGGCTCGACGAAGAAAGCGCCAAGGCCATACGCGCCGCGGCGGAGAAATCATTGGAATCGCAGGAAGTTAAAGAACAAGCATGAGAGTTTCCGAGCTAGCGAAAGAGCTGAACGTCAAGAGCAAGGACATCCTTGATTTCGTAAATGTCCCGGGCAAGACCGCGTCCAGCTCCCTCACGGTGGAAATGATCCGTAACTGCCGGGCCAAGTGGGCGCCGCCTGCGCCGCCCAAACCCGAAGCTCCGCCTCCGCCGCCCGCGCCCGTCGCGGCGGCCCCGGCGCCGAAAGTGGAACCCGCCAAGCCCGCGCCGGTTGCGCCCGCGGCTCCGGCGGCGCCAGCCCAGAAAAAGACCGTCATCGTGCGCGGCCAGATCATCGTGCGCGAATTCGCGGAACAGCTCGGCCTCAAGCCCAACCAGCTCATCACCGACCTGATGATGATGAATATTTTCGCGTCGATTAACCAGAAGATCGAGCTGAAGGTCGCCCAGAAGATCGCCGAAAAGCACGGCTTCAACCTCGAGCACGAGAAGAAGGAAATCGAGAAGAAGCCGGAAACCGTCTCGCAGGTCCGCAAGCAGCAGGAACCGAAAACGGACCAGGCCGATGAATTGAAGCCACGCCCGCCGGTCGTTGCCGTCATGGGCCACGTCGACCACGGCAAAACGTCCCTGCTCGATAAAATTCGCAACACAAACGTGGTCGCGACCGAAGACGGCGGCATCACGCAGCATATCGGCGCCTACACGGTCACGCTGCCGAAGGGCCAGCGCATCACGTTTCTCGACACGCCCGGCCATGAAGCCTTCACGGCCATGCGCGCGCGCGGCGCCAACCTGACCGACATCGTCCTGCTCGTGGTCGACGGCGTCGACGGCATCATGCCGCAAACGAAAGAAGCGGTGCAGCACGCCAAGGCGGCCAGCGTCACGATCATGGTGGCCGTCAACAAAGTGGACTTGCGTGCCGCGAACGTGGACCGCGTCAAACAACAGCTGCAGCAGGTCGGCCTGTCCCCGGAAGACTGGGGCGGCGACGTGATCGTCTGCCCGGTCAGCGCGTTGACCGGCCAGGGCATCGACACGCTGCTCGAAAATATTTCCGTCCAGGCCGAAGTGCTCGAACTCAAGGCCAACCCGGCGCGGCGCGCCCAGGGTTACGTCATCGAAGCCCAGATGGAAACGGGCATGGGCGCCACCGCGACGGTCCTTGTTCGCAAGGGCACGCTGCACATCGGCGACGCGCTGGTCTGCGGGCCGTACTGGGGTCGCGTCAAAGCGTTGATCAATTACAAAGGCGAAAAGGTAAAGGAAGCCGGCCCCTCCGACGCCATCAAGGTCCTCGGCCTGCCGGAAGCGCCGGACGCCGGATCCGAGTTTGTCGTTTTCCCGAATGACCGCATGGCCAAGGAAGAAGCGGAACAGCGCATGGCCAAGAAGCGCGCCGATGATCTCATCGCGGGCGGGCCGAAGCGCGCGTCCCTTGAGGACCTGCTCAAGCAGGCGCCCGAACAGGGACGGGACAAGAAGGAATTGCTCCTCATCATCAAGACCGACGTGCAGGGATCGCTCGAAGCCATCCAGCACGCGCTCGGCCAGCTGAAGAGCGACAAGGTTTCCGTAAAGATCGTCACCGCCGCCATCGGCAATATTTCCGGCAACGACGTCCTGCTGGCCAGTGCGTCCAACGCGATCATCGTCGGGTTCCACGTGGCCAAGGGCAATGAGGCCGCCGGCCTGGCCAAACGCGAAGGCGTGGAAGTCCGGCTCTACAGCATTATTTACGAACTGGTCGACGACATCCGCGACGCCATGCAGGGATTGCTCGAGCCGGTGGCTCGCGAGAACGTGCACGGCCACGCGCAAGTGAAACAGATTTTCGACCTGACCAAGAAGGGCCGGGTCGCCGGTTGCCTCGTGGTGGACGGCCGCGTTTCCTCCAAATCGCGCGCGCGCATCAAACGGCGCGGCGATGTGGTGTATGTTGGCCATGTCTCCACGCTTCGGCGCTTCCAGAACGAAGCCTCGGAAGTGCGTGAAGGCCAGGAGTGCGGAATCCGGCTGGATGAATTCGGCGACTACGAAGTCGGCGACATCATCGAGCTGTACGAAGTCGAGAAGATCGCGCAGCAGCTTTGATTCGGGCCGGGGCCGTTATCCCCAACCGCCCCCGCCGGGTAACAGGAAGCCAACATGAGCACGCAACGCGTGGAACGCATCAGCGAAATGATCCGGCAGGACGTCGCCGCTTCGATTTACCACATCGTCAATGACCCCGACTTCGACCCGTCCGCCGTCACCATCACGCACGCCCTGGTCACGCCCGACCTGCGCCACGCAAAAATTTTCGTTTCCATCCGCGCCGACGAAGAGCGAAAAAAACGCCTGCTGCAGCTGCTTTTCCGCCACCGCAAGGAATTCCAGGCCAGCATCGGCCGCAACGTGGTGATGAAATACACGCCCCACATTGTTTTCGAACTCGACCAGTCCATCGAGCGCGGCGGCCACGTGCTGGACCTGATCAGCAAGATGGAGACGGAACATCCGGACTGGGTGGAGAAAAAAACGGATGAGTCCTGAATTTCACGGGCCGGAGCCCCGCGCCTTCGACCCTTGGGATGGCCTGCTGCTGGTCGACAAGCCGACCGGGCCGACGTCGCACGATATTGTGGCCCGCGTGCGGCGCCACTTCGGCATTAAGAAAGTCGGGCACGGCGGCACCCTCGACCCCAACGCGACCGGCCTCCTGGTTATCCTGCTCGGCAAGGGCACGAAACTCTCCAACCAGGTCATGGGCTCGGACAAGGTCTATGAAGGCACGATGAAGCTCGGTGTCACGACGGACACCCAGGATTGCGACGGGGAAATCACCGGCGAAAAGGATCCGGGCGACGTCACGCGCGCGATGCTCGAGGCGGAAATGAAGAAATGGATCGGCGACGTCATGCAGACGCCGCCCATGGTGTCCGCAATCAAAAAAGCCGGCGTGCCCCTCTACAAGCTGGCCCGCAAGGGCCAGGAAGTGGAGCGCGAACCGCGCATGCTGCACATTTACGAATTCACGCTCCTCGATTTCACGCTGCCGCGCGCGACGTTCCGCCTTCGCTGCACGAAGGGAACGTACGTGCGGACGCTTTGCTCGGACATCGGCCAGTCCCTCGGCTGCGGCGCGATCCTCGAAACCCTGCGCCGGACGCAGTCGGGCTCGCTGGATGTAAAAAATGCCATCACGATGGATGAAATCTTGAAACTCGACCGCGCCGGCCTGGCCCGGTTGGTGGTCCCCATGACGGAATTCCGGCTGCAAGGTGTCCCGGCCTGATGCTCATTTATCGCAGCCTCGCCCAACTGGCGCGCGTGAAGAAGCCCTTGGTCCTCGCGGCCGGCGCGTTTGACGGCGTTCACCGCGGCCACCAGTCGGTCATCCGCGCCGCCCAACGCGCCGCGCATTCCCTGCGCGGCGAAACCTGGGTCCTGACGTTTGACCCGCACCCACTGCGCATTTTGCGCCCGGAGCTTGCCCCCGCGCTGCTGACGTCGAAGGACCACAAACTTAAATTGCTGAAAGATCTCGGCCTGAACGGCTGCGTCGTCCTGCCGTTCACCAAAAAACTGGCCCGGGTGGAGCCCGAAGAGTTCATCGCCCGCCTTAAAAAAAGCGCGCCGCGCCTCAAATTGATGGTTGTGGGCGAAAACTGGCGGTTTGGACGCCGGGCCCGCGGGAACGTGGAGATGCTGAAAAAACTTTCGCGCTCCTCCGGATTTTCTGTCCGCCTGGCGCGTCCGTTGAAAGAAGACGGCGAAACGATTTCCAGCACGCGCATCCGCGACGCGGTGGCCGCCGGGAAATTGGACGAAGCCGGCGTGATGCTGGGCCGCCCGTTCAGTATCCGCGGTGACGTCATCCACGGGAAAAAACTAGGCCGCAAGCTGGGTTTTCCGACCGCCAATGTCGACCCGCACAACGAAGTCCGCCCGCCGGCCGGCATCTACGCGGCCTACACGTTCGTGCGCGGGCGCCGTTATCCCTCCGCGGCCTACCTGGACACGCGTTCACCGATCGTCGAAGTGCACCTGATTGAAAATGAAATGGACTTGTACGGACAGGAAATCGACATCGTGTTTGTGAAGCGCATCCGCGGCGACAAACGGTTCGGCGCGCTGTCCTCGCTCAAGCAGGCGATTGCGCGCGACGTGAGCGCGGCCAAAAAAATACTGGCCGCCGGCCGCTGATTATTGGGACGCGGCCGCCTTCTTTTCGCTGTGGGCGAGGTATTCGGCCATGCGTCGTGCGAGGGGATCGGGATCCCCGCTCCGAATTTTTTCCGCGGCCGCCCAATACGACGGCGTGGCAAACCAATAGCCCCAGTACAGTCCGGTACGCCGCACCAGCGCGTCTCGGGACTGCATGCAGGACAGGGCCAACGCGCGGCAGCCGGCCGTGGACGGGAGCGCCCGCATCAGGGGTTTCCACGTTTCGCCGTTTTCCATGGCGATGTTGAAATTTTCCGCGGTGCCGACCAGTTCGTACAGCCACTCCCGTTTCGTGCGGTTCGTTTCGAGTTCGCGCTGGACTGCGTCGAGGTGCTCCTGTTTTCCGTGGATGGCCAGGAACATGCCGGACATCGACGCGCGGCCCCGCGTGGGCGCGGTGGAAAACCAGGACTGGGCCTTGGGCAGGCCAGGCGCGCCGACCGAAAAGAATTGCGAAGCGAGCATGCTGCCGCGGGCAAAGTCCATGGGCGACAGCTCCTCCTGGTCGACGAGGATGGAGAGGCGGTTGAACGTATCAAAAAAATCGGCGGGCGGCTCCGCTTGCGCGAACGCCGCAAACGGGAGCACCAGGGAGAGTGCAAAGAGGGATCGCAAACGCATAATGAACTTTCTACCCTTTCAGACGTGAAAGCACACTCTGAAATTCACGGCGCGCTCGTTTCTTTGTCGCTGCCGGGCCCGCATCGGCCGCTGGACGGCTTCTGGGCCCACGGCGCCCGGCGGTCGCGCGTGCTCCTTATTTTCGTCCACGGCATGCACAGCAACTTTTACCGCTCGGCGTTCAAGAAGCAGCTGATGCGGGACGCGCCGCGGCGCGGCATCGACGTTCTGTCCTTCAACAACCGCGGGGCCGAGCAGGACGTGGCGACGGAGAGGTTCCGCGACACGTTGGAGGACCTCGACGCCGCGATCCGTTTTGGCAAAGGCCAGGGGTACAAGCGATTCGTGCTGATGGGCCACAGCACCGGCTGCCAGAAAATCACGTACTGGCAGCTGAAACGGAAGAGCCGCGCCGTGGCCGGGCTGGTCTTGGCCGCGATCGGCGACGACTACGCGATCACGCGACGCGAGCTGCGCAAAAAATATTTCCAACGATTGGAAAAAGCGCGCCGCTGGGTTTCCAAGGGTTGGAAAAACAGGATTCTGCCCGCGGACTGCAAAAATTTCTCGGCGGCGCGCTGGCTGAGCATCGCCGACCCGAAACAACCGGAGGCGCGGCTGTTCGATTTTTCGGGGCCGCTGCGGGAATTTTCCCGGATCACCTGTCCCGTGCTGGCCCTGTTCCCGGAACGCGAGCAGTACGCCTGCATTCCGGTGCGCGACATGGCGGCCCTCCTGGAAAAGAAATCGCGTTCGCGAAAGTTTGACGCGGTGCTCGTGCCCCGCGCGGATCACAGTTTTCGCAGCGCGGAAAAAGCGGCGGCGGGAATAGCGATCGACTGGATCCAGTCTTTGTAGGGGCGGGGCATGCCCCGTCTCCACCCCGAACTCATCCCTTGATGCCGGTCATCGAAATTCCCTCGATGAACGTCTTCTGGGCGAAGAAAAAGAGCACAATGATCGGTGCGACGATGAGCGTGCTGGCCGCCATCAGGTAGTGCCACTCCGTCCCGCCCTGCCGGCTCTGGAAAAACTGCAGGCCCAACGCGAGCGTAAAATCCTTTTGGTTGGTCAGGAAAATGAGCGGCCCCATGAAATCGTTCCACGTGGCCATGAATTGGAACAGGCCGACGACGACCAGCGCCGGCTTGGCCAGCGGCAGGATAATCTGCCAGAAGATCCGGAATTCGCTGCAGCCGTCGATGCGGGCCGCTTCCGACAAATCTTTCGGCAACGTCATGAAAAACTGACGCAGCAGAAAAACGTTGAAGGCGCCGGCACAAAACGAGCCGACCCACAGGGGTTTTAGCGTGCCGATCCAGCCCAGCGACCGGAACAGCGAATAGACGGGGACCATGATCACGGGGAACGGCACCATCATCGTCGCCAGCGCGAGGAGAAACACGCGGTTGCGCCCGCGCCAGGCGATGCGAGCAAAACCGTACGCCGCCAGCGCGCTGGAGGTGACCGTGCCGATGACGGTGAGAAAGCAAAGGATCAGCGTATTTTTCAGGTACAACGGGAAATATTTCATCTGGACGATGGCTTCCGGATAATTGCGCCAGCGCGGCCTCACCTTGGTCTCCACCTCGGCGCTATCCACCACGACGTGCGTGACGCGGTCTTCGAGAAGGACATCCACGCGGCCCGGCGACACTTCGGGCCCCACGGTGACGGGCACCGCCGCGCCGTCCTTGGTGATGAAACTCTGCCGGGGCAGCCAGGTCGGCGGCATGGACATCGTTTTGTCGATCGGCTTCAACGAGGTTGAAATCATCCAGAATAGCGGGATAAGAAATACGGCCGAGCCGGCGATGAGCGCGGCATAGATGAGCAAGCGAGCGACGGGACCCTGTTTCTTGATCATATTATTCCCCCGCGTAATGAATGTGTTTGCGCGTGGCTTTGGTGGCGACCCAGGTGAGGCCCAGGATGATGAGGAAAAGCACCCACGCCATGGCGCACGCGTACCCCATCTGGTTGTACGAAAAAGCATTGTCGTAAATGTACGTCGCGTAAAACAGCGCAGACCGGTTGGGGCCGCTCCCGCCGAACATGATGTAGGGACCGGCAAAAACCTGCAGCGACCCGATGATGCCCATGACCAGGTTGAAATAGATGACGGGTGAAATCATCGGGATCGTAATGTGCCGGATGCGATGCCAGGCGTTCGCGCCGTCGATCTCCGCCGATTCGTAGAGATCGCGCGGCACGTCCTGCAAGGCGGCTAGATAAATGACCATGCTGCCGCCGGCCCCCCAGAGTGTGGTTAGAACGAGCGCCGGCTTGGCCCATTGTTCGTCAGCCAGCCAGTTGGGCCCGTGAATGCCCAGCAGGTTCAGCGCATAATTCAGGAGACCGAAACTGCCGTTGAAAATCCACAGCCAGAGCATCGACACCGCCACGATAGGCACTAGCGAGGGGAGAAAAAAACAGGTCCGGAACAGCGGCCGGCATTTAACCTGGTTGTTCAGCAGGATGGCGATCAAGAGGGCCAGCAATAGTCCCAACGGGAGGGAAAAGGCCACGTAGTACAGCGTGTTGAAGAGGGCTTTCCAGAAAACCGCATCAGTGAACATGTCGCGGTAATTCAAGGTGCCGATCAATACCGGCTTGGAGAGCACGTCGTAGTCGCAGAACGAGTAATAAATCGAAGCCACGACGGGGTACATCGTGAACGCGAGGAATCCCACGATCCAGGGACTGATAAACAGCAGGCCCACACCCAGGCTTCTCCATTCTCCACGCGTCATTGGTCCCACGCTTTCATGCGCTCTTCCTTGACCAGGTCCCAGCGGCGCATCACGCGATCGTATTTCCACTGCACGCGTTTCTGGGCTTCGGCCAGCGCCGCCTCGGGTTCGGCGAGCCCGAGAAAAGCCCGGTCGTAGGCAAAGCGAAGTTCTTCGTCGTATTCATTCCACACCGTAAGCTTGGGGGCTGGGCGTGCGTTCGGGCTGTCGGCGAGGTCCATGAACACTTTGATGTACGGGTTGGGATGCTGGCGGATAAAATTCTCGCTGGCCTGGCGGCGCGGGCTGAACTTACGCTGCCCCAGGCAAAGTTTTTCAACCGCCGGCTGGGTATTGGCGTAGCGGATAAATTCAAACGCTTCCCTCGCGTGCTTTGCCCCTTTGGGGATCACCAACATGTCACATTCTACCAGCGTCACGCCTGGCAGCCGCACAGGATCAACGGATGGAAACGGCGCCGCGGCCCATTCCAGGCTCGGCGCGTATTTGTTGATGAAATTGTACATCCACACGCCTTGCAGGACCATGGCGATCTTCTCGGCCAGAAAGGCATTTTGCGGCGACGAAAAATTCCCGAAGGAGGAACCAAACGACTGCAGATTTTTCAGCCCGTATTTATCGGCGTAACTTTTGAACCACTTCACCGTCTCAATATTTTCCGGCGTGACGGCCGTGATCTTGCGGTCACCGTCCCACAATTGCCCGCCGAACCAATAGGACCACATCGAGTTGTACCAGCCCGGCTCCGTCGGCGTATAGCCGAGCTGAATCAATTTGAATTTGTGGGCGGCTCGTTCCCCGGTCGTCAGTTCCGAAAAGCGGACACGCGCCGGCTGGCCGCCCCGCGTCACTTCCACGATGGTTAATCGCTCGGCGAATCGATCCAGCTCTTCAATCGACGTCGGCGGCTTATCGGGATCCAAACCCGCCTCGCGGAACAAACGCTTGTTCCAATGGAGCCCCAGCGTTGCGGGAGTGCTGGGCAGCGACCAGGCATGCCCCCGGTGGTGGCACAGGTCCCAAATGACCGGATAATATTCCTCGCCCGTGATGCCAGCTTCGCGAAAAAAAGCGTCGAGTGGCGTCAGCGCGTTCTTCTCGGCATACACGTTGATGTTCTGGGACCACAGTCCCGCAATATCCGGGGGATTCCCGCCCGCCGTGGACAGCATCATCTTGCGCGAAATGTCGCTGACGGCCAGACGCTCGACGAAAATATTGGTTTGCGATGCGTTGAAATCGGCCACGACCGCGTCCATGGCCTCGCCCTCGAACCCGGTCCACTTTTCCCAGTAGGAAACGACCACGCGTCCGTCCGGGCCCTTGTCGTTCGGCCCGCGCGTGCACCCGGCCATGGTCAAAGTAACCGCTAACATGCCCAGAAAAAGAGAGATCCTGGGGTGTCGTCTCACGGGAATCAGGCGCTGGCTGTTTTCTGCGCGGCGGTCGAGGCCCGCGCGATCAACTTAACGGGCAGGACGCGGTGCGCCAGTTCCGTGGAGGCGTCGCCGATTTTCTGCAGCACGCCCTCGCCGGCGGCGCGACCGATTTCACGCATCGGGTTGTGGAGCGTGGTCAACTCCACGTGGCGGGCGCTGTCCAGATTGTCGAACCCGACCAGGGCCACGTCCTCGGGTACGCGATGGCCGCGCTCGAGGAGGGCCGCGCGCGCGCCCAGCGCCGTTTCGTCGTTGAACGCGAAAATCGCCTGCGGCAACGGCGAACCGGAGCGCAGATATTTCTCCACTGCGGCCCGGCCGCCTTCTTCCTTGAACGTCCCCGGCCAGATCAACGAGGGCGGGATTTCGAGGCCGAGTCGGGCCGCCGCTTTCCGGCTGCCTTCCATGCGCTGCTGGGCGTCGTAATTGTCGGCCGGCCCGGTGATCAACGCGATGCGACGGCACCCGCGCTCGGCCAGGTGTTCCAGCGCCAAGCCCGCACCGCCCTGGTTGTCCATGCTGATCGAAAAAATATTGGGCCCGCTGACGGGCCGCCCGATGACAACCATGGGCAGGCCACGCTTACCCGTTTGTTTTATCAACGGATCCAGGCCCGAAGTCAGGGCCATGACGATCAACCCGTCGGCCCGGCGTTCCAGCGCGAACCGCGAAATCAGGTTTTTTTCGTCTTCGGCGCCGTGCGACAACGCCGTGATCACGTGATAGCGATGTTCCGCCGCGGCCGCGTCGATGCCGGCCAGGACCTCGGCAAAAAAGCCGCCGGCGATTTCAGGAAAAATAACCGCGATCGTATCCGTCCGCTGGCGCGCCAGCATGCGGGCCGCATGGCTGGGATGATAGCCCAGGTCGCGGATCGCCTTGAGCACCTTCTTGCGCGTGGGTTCCACGACCAGCGGGCTCTGGTTCATGACGCGCGAAACGGTGGCGGACGAGACCCCGGCGCGCTTGCAGATATCGAAAAGTGTTACGTGCTTTTTCATCAAAAGGCGGGATGTAAGTATTTACACGGTCGAATCCTTAACCCATATGCCACCCGCCTTCAAGCCTGATTCAAATGGCGGGCAAACTCGACAAATAAAACGCAAACTCCACTTCCCGCCTTGTCAAACATTGAACAAAATCCTAGGTTGCCTGTGTCGTATTTCAGCCACCATGAAGGGGATCTCATGAAATTGCTCCGACTTATCGCGCTTCCGTGCCTGCTCTTGTCCATTCCTCTCTTCATGGGATGCGAGGTGGATTCGGCGTCCGACGTCCAGCGCAACGTGGGGGTGGATTTCACGGGCTTCTACGCAAACCGCGTTGGATCGAACGATAACGCCATCGTGAGCCGCAACACGGGTCACGCGATTACCACCTTGGACCTGCGCCAGGGCGGCGACCGACTGGAAGCCATCGACAACAACAACATCATCTTCAAGGGCTCCATCGGCGATTTCCGCGGCACCGTCGCCAGTTTCGAGTTGGTCGGCCGCACGACGGCAGGCAACAAGGGCACCATTTCGGGCACGTTGACGACCTCGGGTGACGTGGGATCGAACACCGCCGGCATCGCGGTGGGCATCATGCAGGGAACCTGGATCGAAGACTCGCTGTTCGGCACCGTTCGCGCATCCGCCACAGTTCCCGGCGTCACATCGGGCGGCGGCGGCGGGGACGGCGGCGGCAATGGGATCCAAGTATCCGTCTCCTCTTCGACCGTGGCCGTGGGCGACAGCATTACCGTTTCGGCCGCAAACTCGTCCGGCACGGTGACGTGGAGCACCCAAAACGGGCGCGGACATTTTTCCTCCACCTCCGGAAACTCCGTATCCTTCACGCGTGACGTAGTCGGGACGGAAGTGATCACGGGCACCGACTCGGTGTCGGACGATTCGGTAACGGTTAACTAATCCGCTTCCCGCGCCGGAAAAAAACCCGGCGCAACAGCGACGCGCATTCGGTAGTTCCGTTCGGAAGGCCGAGCGATCGTGCACACGATCCAATCCCTACGGAGGCAGAACGCCTTCTTTTACCAGCTGCGCATCCTGTTCGGGCGTCAGCGGGATGGGCAGCGGCGGCAGGCCCTGCCGGATCACTTCCATCTGGTAATCGTATAGATGTTTCTGTAATTCCGCCCCGCTGTACACGGGCTTAATCGGCTCCGGCGGCGGCTCTGGCTGTTGCTGGCGCATGCGGCGTCGCTCCACGTAAGAGGGCCTCTGCTGTTGCGGCGGGGGTTGCTGCTGCATCGCCTGCTGCTGTTCGGGCGTAATCGTTTTGACTTCGCCGGACGAAAGTTTTATCAGCGCCATTTCCGACCCCTGGCGCAACACGGCTTCCTCGTTTTCGAAATCCGCAGAAACAATTTCGATGCCGTCCTCGGACTCGCCCTCGGCCAGCGTGTAGCTCTTGTTGGTTCGTCCGTCCACGAACCCGATTTTTTTCGGCCCGTCGTCGGGCTCGATGATCATGCTCAAGCGCAGGCCCTGCGCAAACGATACCTGCTCGGCCGGCGGGGCCGTGGGCGTGGGCGGCGGCGCCAGGGAGCCGAAGGGCTTGCGGTCAATAATGACGCGGTAGCGATCGAAGCTGGGTTGGTCGGCCATGGCGATCGTGGATAACGCGAGCAGAAGGCCGGGCCAGGAATTCTTGATAGGATGGCGCATGGTTGTGATTTAGACTATAACGCGTCGCCAGCCGTTCAACAACAAATGAGAGACCCGGTTCAAATCACCAGCCTGCAGAACCCCCGCGTGAAAGAGGTCGTTCGCCTGCGCGATCGCCCGCACCGCGACGAGGCGGGCCTGCTGGTGATCGAGGGATACCGCGAGCTCAAACGGGCGCTGGACAATGAAATCAAACCGCGCGCGCTGTTTTATTGCCCCGACTGGTACCTGGGCGAAAACGAGCCGGCCCTCGTGGACCGCTGCGCCCAGGCGGGCGCGGAACTCTACATCTGCACCAAGGATGTTTTCCAAAAGATGGCATACCGCGACCGGCCGGAAGGACTCCTGGCGCTGGCCCCGCAAATCCGCGGCCGCTTGGACGACCTCAAATTGCCGGCGGACCCGTTGATCATCGTTGCCGAAGCGATCGAAAAACCGGGGAATCTCGGCTCCATCCTGCGCTCCGCGGACGGCGCCGGCGTTCATGCCGTCATCGTTTGTGACCGCTGCACGGACATCAACAATCCCAACGTCGTGCGCTCCAGCATCGGCACGCTTTTTTCCCTGCCCGTGGTGGAAGCGACAACGGAAGAGGCGCTGGCCTGGCTGCGCGACCGCGGCATTCGAATCCTGGCCGCAACGCCCGCCGCGGACAAATTTTATACGGACGCCGATTTGAAACGCGGCATCGCCATCGTCGTCGGCACGGAAAAAATTGGACTGAGTGGCGCCTGGATGAAGGAGGCCGACGAACGGGTGAAAATCCCGATGCTCGGCCAGGCCGATTCACTGAACGTTTCGAACGCGACGACGATCCTGCTGTACGAGGCGGTCCGGCAACGATCGCTGTCCAACGCGTAAGTCGCCGGCCGCGATTCTCGTGGTAAATTGCCGGATGCAACGGCAATTGGATTTTCTGGATTCGAACGCGCCGCGCTTAAATATCCCAGGCCTCACGTACGTGCCCGAGTTCATCAGCGCCGGGCAGGAGCAGGAATTGGTCGAACGGATCGAGCGGGGGGAATGGAGCCATGAATTCGCGCGGCGGCGGCAGCACTACGGGTTGGACTATTCGGGCGGATCCGCGGAAAAGAAACCGCAGCCGATGCCGGAGTGGATTGAGAAAATCGGGCGAATGATTTTCGAAGCCGGGCTTTTCGATCGCATGCCTGGGCACGCGCTGGTCAATGAATACGAGCCCGGCCAGGGGATTTCAGCGCATCTCGATTACAGGCCTTTCGACCAGGTCGCGTCGCTTTCTCTCCTAAGTGGCTGCATCATGGAATTCGAACGGGTGAAGGACCACGAACGCCGCGAGCAATGGCTGGAACCCCGAAGTTTGATCGTCCTGGTCGCCGAGGCGCGGCACCAGTGGACGCACGGCATCCGGCCCCGTCTTAAAGACGTTGTGAACGGCGTGGCCGTTCCGCGCCAGCGACGGCTTTCGCTCACGTTTCGCACCGTTAAATGAGCGAACCGTGCAACTTTGGACTGCGCGGCGCCATCGCCAGGGCACATTTTTGTAATTAGCGTATTTAATGCGCTTATATAGGCCTGATTTAGCGTTTTTTCGCTCGTGGCATGGTCCCTGCTAACTCCGTTCCCGCCATGCAAAGACGGGGGATTGTCACAGAATGGTTCCGGGGTCTCCGGGTTGCTCAGAAGCTGATGCTGATCGGCGTCTTCTTCGTCATTCCGGATTGTGTGATGCTGTACCTGTTCATCACGGCCATTAATGCCAACATCGAATTCGCCCAGATGGAACAAAAGGGCAATCAATATCAGCGCCCGCTTGAATCCCTTCTGGAATTGATCCCGCAACACCAGCAATTGGCGCGGACGTCGCAATCCAGCGAGGAGGCCCAAGCGGCTCTCGCCCAAAAAGTTTCACAGATCGATGCCGCCTTCCACGCCCTGCAGGTCGTGGACGCGCGGATCGGCGTCGACCTTCAGTTCACAGACGAGGGTTTGGCCAAGCGCCACCGCGAACATTTCCGCGCGCCAACGGTCCAGTCCGAATGGCAGGACGTGAAAATGGCTACGGTTTCCGCGTCCGAACTGAATGATGAATATGCACACCTTGTCGCTGACGTGCGCACGATGATCAAACATTCAGGCGATATCTCCAACCTCATCCTGGACCCCGACTTGGACAGTTATTACCTGATGGATACAACGCTGCTGGCCCTGCCCCAAACGCAGGAACGCCTGGCGGAAGTCATCGCCAACGGCCAGACCGCCTTGAACCAGCCGGGTGAAATCTCCGCGGGCCAATACCAGTTTGCCGTCTATGCCCAACTGCTCCGCGAATCGGACGTGGCGCGCATATCCGAAAGCATGGCGGCCGCGTTGCGCGAAGACGCCAATTTTTACAGCGTCAGCCCCGGCCTGCAGTCGCGCGTGCCGCCGGCCCTGCGCGACTACGTGGCGGCCAATGAAACATTCATCAACCTGATCGAACGCATCGCCACGGGTCAACGCGGCGACATGACGGCCGACCAATACGTGACGGCCGGAAATGCCGCGCGCGACACGAGCTTCAAGCTGTGGAACATCGCCGCTGAAGAAATGGACGGGTTACTCCAAAAACGCATCCATTACTACCAGGGCCGGCGTGCCCGCAGCCTGCTCGTCGCGGCGGCCGCGCTCTTCGCCGCCATTTCTTTCGTCAATTTTATTACGCGCAGCATCAGCGGTCCGCTGCAGCAGCAGGCGGCCGAACTCCAGTCCGCGAATACGACGCTGGAAGGCGAGATCGCCGAACGCAAGCGGGCCGAAATGGAGCTGCGCCACAGCGAAACCCAGCTCGCAACGGCCCAGAAGATCGCGCAGATCGGGAGCTGGGACTGGGACGTTTCCTCCGGGCAGATGTCGTGGTCGGATGAGAATTACCACATCCACGGCTTCGCGCCGCACGCCGTCGACGTCTCCTACGAGTCCGCCCTCCAGTTTGTGCATCCCGAGGACCGAAGCACGTCGGACGCTAAATTCCGCAAGGCGGTCCGGGAGAAGAAGGGCTTCAGTTTTGAACAGCGCGTGGTGCGACAGGACGGCGAAACGCGGATCCTTCATCAACGCGGCGACGTGGTGATCGCGCCGGACGGATCCGTGATCAACGTTCTCGGGACGGCGCAGGATATTACGGAACGCAAAAAAGCCGAAGACGAACTGGACAAGGTGCACAACGAACTAATGGACGTTTCGCGCCGGGCCGGCATGGCGGAAGTTGCCACGGGCGTGCTCCACAACGTCGGCAATGTATTGAACAGCGTCAACGTTTCGGCCGAACTTCTTTCTGCCCGCATCAGCAAATCGCGAATCGCCCACCTGGCCGGCGTCGCCACGCTGTTGAAGGAGAACGCCGCCGACATGGCCAACTTCGTCACCACCAGCCCCCAGGGGAAAATGTTGCCCGGGTTTATTATTCAACTGGCCGAACGACTGGGCGCGGAGCAATCGGAAATGCTGCGCGAAGTTGAGGGCATGGGAAAAAACATCTCGCACATCAAGGAAATCGTTGCCGTGCAGCAAAGCTACGCGAAGGTCTCGGGCGTGATCGAATCGTTGTCGGCCTCCAGCCTGGTGGAAGACGCGCTGGCCATGAACGGGGCCGCCTTCGAGCGTCACGGCGTCGACGTCATACGCGACTTCGCCCCTGCCCCGCTGGTCCGCGTGGACAAGCACAAGGTGCTGCAGATTCTTATCAACGTTATTCGCAACGCGAAATACGCGGTGAGCGAGTCCTCCCGCGTGGAAAAAACCGTGACCGTCCGTATCGCGGACAACGGCAACGGCAAGGTCGGCATCATCGTGGCCGACAACGGGATCGGCATCGCGCGCGAAAATCTGGCCCGCATATTCGCGCACGGATTTACGACCAAGAAGAACGGGCACGGCTTTGGCCTGCACAGCTCGGCGCTGGCCGCCCGCGAGATGGGCGGTTCGCTCCTGGCCCATAGTGATGGACCGAACCAGGGCGCGACATTTACGCTCGAATTACCCGTGGAAACCAATGTGCCGGAAGTGGTTCAGGTCTGACATGAAACTCATGGAAGAACATATGCAACCGCCCGCCAAAACACGCAATCAACGGATACTGATCATCGACGACAACGCGGCGATCCACGAGGATGTCCGCAAGATTCTCGGCATCGCTGCCCAGGCGGACTCCGCGCTGGACGCCGATGCCGCCGCCCTCTTTGGCATCAAGGCCGACGTCCACGAGGAATCCGAATTTGAAATCGATTCCGCCTACCAGGGCCCGCAAGGATTGGAAATGGTGGAACGCGCGTTGCATGAGGGCCGCCCCTACGCGATGGCGTTCGTGGACGTCCGCATGCCGCCCGGCTGGGACGGCATTGAAACCATCAGCCGGATCTGGAAAAAATATCCCGAGCTGCAGGTCGTCATCTGCACCGCCTATTCGGACTATTCGTGGGCGGACATGATCAAGCAGGTCGGCAAGAACGACAGCCTCGTGATCCTCAAGAAGCCGTTCGACAACATTGAAATCCTTCAGCTTGCGCACACGTTGACGCAAAAGTGGGCCCTGCGCCAGGAGCTGCACTGCCACATCGAAGACCTCGACGAGATGGTGGCCCGCCGCACCGAGGAATTGCAGGCGGCCAACGCATTGTTGCGCCAGGAAATGTCCGACCGCGAGCAGGCTGAGAAGGAATTGCGTTGCTCGGAAGAACGCTTCGCGAAGGCGTTCCAATCCAGCCCCATCCCGTTGGCCATCCAGTCGCTGGCGACCGAGCGGTACATCGATGTCAACGAAGCGTTCCTGGCCATGTCGGGTTTCCGTCGCCTTGAAATCATCAGCCGCACGCCCAGCGAGCTTCAACTTTGCCTTGATTCCGAAACGCAGGCGAAGTGCCTCGATCATCTCCGGCAGGGCCACTCCGTGCGGAACCTCGAATGCACGCTGCGAACGCGCCATTCAGAAAGCCGGGAATGCCTCATTTCGGCCGACGCCATACAGTTGGGCACGGAACGCGTCGCGCTAATCGCCGCGCTCGACGTGAGCGACCAGCGAACGTTGGAAAAGAAACTACGCCACGCCCAGAAACTGGAAGCCGTTGGACAATTTGCCGCCGGCGTCGCCCACGATTTCAACAATGTGCTCACGGTGATCCAAGGGCACGCCAACCTGCAACTCGCCGCCAAGGACCTCGACAACGACATGACCGAGTCGCTCACCCAGGTGTCGCAAGCGGCCCAGCGCGCGGCTTCGTTGACGAAGCAGTTGCTCATGTTCAGCCGCAAGCAAATGGTGCAGCCACGGGCATTAAATTTGAACGAGGTCGTGCAGACTCTTCAGGAAATGCTCGGTCGCGTGATCGGCGAGCACATCCAGTTGAATTGCCAGCTATCGGAACCGTTGCCTGCCATCCTGGCTGATTCGGGAAATCTGGAGCAGATCATCATGAACCTCGCCGTCAACGCGCGCGACGCCATGCCGCACGGCGGGAAACTGACGATTCGCACTCGCGTCATGACGATGAGCCAGAGCGACACCGAGAGACACCCGCAGGCGCGCTCTGGTCGATTCGTATGTTTGAACGTCGCGGATACCGGCGTCGGGATGACGCCGGAAACCTTGAGTCATATTTTTGAGCCCTTTTTCACGACTAAGGAGGTCGGGAAGGGAACGGGACTGGGCCTCGCCACCGTTCACGGCATCGTCGCGCAACACGACGGCTGGATTGAAGTCGCGAGCAAGGAATTCGAGGGGTCCTCGTTCAATCTATTCTTCCCCGCCAGTTCGGATGCCGCGCAAAGCTCCCACGGCAGCTCCGTGATCGGCGCAAAGGGTGGCAACGAAACGATCCTCGTCGTAGAGGACGAGGCCCCCGTGCGCGGCGTGATTGCCGGCACGCTGCGTCGCAGCGGATACAAGATCATTGAGGCATGCGACGGCATCGAAGCGCTCAAAATCTGGGAAGAGCACGGCAAGGACATCGACCTGCTCCTGACGGATATCATGATGCCGAATGGATTGCGGGGGAACGAACTGGCCGACCGGCTTCGCCAAGAGCGGCCCGATTTGAGGGTTCTGTTTTCCAGTGGATACAGCGCCGATTTTGGAACGGGGTCCTCGCCGCTAAGCGAGCGCGTCAACTTCCTGGAAAAACCGTACAAGCCGGAATTCCTCTTGAAAAAAGTCCGCGAATGCCTCGACCGGGCCGTGTCCGTCCGCTGACACCCTCCCCTGCCCCGTCGCCGCAGAGAAAACTTGCGGAATCCCCTGGCACTGATTACTGATTACTGACCGCTGATTTACTTTGCACGGAGGGGTGGCTGAGTGGTTAAAGGCACTCGACTCGAAATCGAGAGGACGCCCTAAAAGTGTCCCGTGGGTTCAAATCCCACCCCCTCCGCCATTATTTCTCCACTAGTGAACAGTCACAACATATTCCGCGTTTACCAATTGCACTGATTACGCGGCGCGAATTATTGAAACGTTTCTTCCCGCGTGTGCAGCTGTCCCTTCTTTTGTCTGTAAGTCTATGAGAAAGTGATCAAGAAGACGTCAATCATGATCATGTTACATGGTCTTGGTAATCCGCTTGATTTCCATGATCTTAATCGTTATACGCGACAAACCATTTACATGCGCGGGCTGACGATCTTGGCTTAACGGTTGCGCATGCCAAAGAATTATCCAAGGTCAAGACTTGGCCGAACTAAGCGTGGCGAGTGGCCAAGCCCGCATCCACGGTATCCGCGTCACCTGGATGGCGTACAAGATCGAGAAGCTCATACAACTTGAGCCCGACGCGAAGGCGAAGCACTTGAGTGCTTGGGGCAATCCGCGCAAGTTTCAGGAATTTCGCAGTAGCGCGCTTAACCAAATCCTCTATCACTGTCTTTCGTTTCGTAGTGGGCACCTTAGCGAAGTACGCGCAAGTGGGGATTCCACGCGCCATTTCCGTCGTGCCCTAGATGCACAAACCCGATACATACTAAGGCACGAGACAAGTGAACAAATCTGGTGATGTTCAAGTTATCCTCTATGAAGAGATTCGGTATTTCGCGTGAAAATCAATCATCACGTTCTGGCACGGCAGTTCGCATTTGACCCGTGCATGTCATCGGCCTAAGAATACCGAATGAGAATAAGGAGGTCGCCCATGGTCCGGAAAGAAACATATCGGATGGTCATTTCACTATTCGCGACAATGGCTTTAGCGCTCGCAGCGTGTTCCAAAACTGAAACACCCAGCGAGACACCGATTACAGTCAAAATCGGCTATCTCAATATTTCGGCCAGCTTGCCATTGTTTATTGCCGAAGATATGGGGTTCCTGACTCAGGACGGCGTGAAATTCGAATCCATTCCTTTTCAAACAAGCAATCAACTGGTTGACGGTATTGCCGCGGGTAATCTCGATGCGTTTATTGAATCATCTGCAGTGCCTGTTTTAGCGCTCGAACTTCAGTCTCCCGGTCGACTAAAAATATTTGCGACAAGCTCCATAACCAAAGACGAGCCGTTTGACGCTATTTTAGTCAAGGCAGACTCTTCACTCACATCACTCTCCGATTTGGCCAGAAAGAAAATTGGCGTATTTCCCGGATCCACCGCAACTACGTTGCTGAAGAAATATCTTAGCGATAATGGTATCGACGTCAGTGGAATAACTTTCATCCCGGTTCCGCCACAAAATCAACTCACAGCTCTGATCGAAGGTTCGATTGATGCCCTTCATTGCTATGAACCCACTATTGCAATCGGCTTAACCAAAGGTAACGCCAAAAAACTTTACGGATCTGTATATGCAGACATGCTAGACCGAAACCCTCAAGGTGTTGCAGCTGTTTCCACCAAGTTCACGCAGGAGCATCCTCAGACAGCCCAACGCGTCGTTCACGCATTGGAGCAAGGCATGATTTTCATGCGTGATAATGAATTAGAGGCGCGACAGATCGCTGGTAAGCGTCTTGGCCTCGATGAAGCCATTACTAAAACAACCGTATTTCTTTATATGCATCCTCATACGCAACTGGATGGGAACATCCTTCAACAGTACGCCGATATGCTGTCAGACCTTCAGGAGTTGAAGGGACGAGTGAGGGTTGACTCCATCATCTACCGTTAATATGACGGAGACCACATCGCTGTCAGGCGCAGGAGGCCTCCATGACGCATTTATCGACGCCCGTAACGTCATCAAGAGTTTCCCTTCACATCTGCCCAATCTTCCGCCGCTACGAGTCGTTGAAAATCTGGATCTTTACTTGCGCGAAGGCGAACTTGTAACCGTTTTTGGGCCGAATGGATGTGGGAAATCAACCATTCTAAATATCCTGGCGGGACTACTTCCTCTGGATTCTGGTACGCTTATTCGCAGCAGTAGTTCTGAATTGTTAGCCGTAGGTTATGTATTCCAGAATTATGCAGATACCTTGTTGCCATGGCGGACGGTCCGGGGAAACATAGAGTTCCCGTTAGAAATTCGAGGCATCGTTGGTGATGATTCCACAATACAGACGAGAAAGCGATTGGAACAATTTCATCTCCAAGAGCACGCCGACAAATACATTTACCAGCTCTCTGGAGGTCTAAAGCAACTAGTCTCGATAGCTCGCTCCGTGTCATATGAGCCACGACTCTTGCTCCTTGATGAGCCTTTTTCTGCTCTCGATTATTCTCTTTCTCGGCAACTATGGTTGCGCTTCCGTGAGTTCTGGACGGACCAGAAAGTCACGACGATATTCGTATCACACAATGTGGATGAAGCCGTGTTTCTCGGTGATCGCGTCTACGTTCTCTCTTCTCGACCGGCCCGCGTCATCGCGGATATCACTGTGCCCTTTGGTCGCGACCGACCATTATCATTACTTACATCGCAGGAGTTTTTTTCCGTTCGCAAAGAAGTGCTTGATGCTTTCGAGGATGGCCGACAGCAGTGAAAGGGTTCAAAATAATCGCCTTACCTATCGGCATTCTGGCAATCTGGAGTTTGGTCTGCGTTGCCAACCTCGTTGACCCGCTGTTTCTTTCTTCGCCATGGGCCATCGCGTCTTGTCTTTACGAAGGACTGGCCGGTGGAACGCTTATCACGGATTTATTCGCAACAGTGAGCCGGGCACTTGTAGGTTTTGGGCTGGCCGCCGCGATTGGTGTTCCGCTGGGTTTGTTGATTGGACGCATGCCCGCGCTTGCCCGCGCCACGCAACCAACAATTGACTTCTTCCGCTCCATTCCGGCGACAGCGCTATTCCCGCTATTTCTGTTCTTTTTTGGCCTCGGGAACGAATCCAAAATTGCGATCGTGATCTACTCGTGTTCGCTGATAGTCCTTGTGAACACGGCGTACGGGGCGCTTCAGGTTAAGACAGTTCGAATCCTCAGTGCCACAATAATGGGAGCCAGTCGCAGAGATATCTTTTGGAAGATCGTCATACCTGAGTCAGCCCCCGGCATTTTCGCTGGCCTCCGAGTAGCCTTGTCCATGTCATTCGTTCTCATTATTGTAACTGAAATGTTTATAGGAACGACAGTTGGCTTGGGTTATAAGATAATGAACGCGCAAGTTGTGTACCGAATTCCAGAGATGTATGCCAGTATTGTGCTAGCTGGGTTTGTGGGCTATTTGCTCAATCACGCTCTCCTTGCTTGGGAGAAACGCGTGCTGCACTGGGTCGGTCGGTAGGAAGGTTTATGCCCGCATTTACACTTAAGAATCGACTGGGCATCGACGGAACCGAAGCATGGATTGTTTCGCCGGATCACTTTCCGCAACTTCTAGATCTGATTTACGCTCATCATCATGGAGAAATATGGCTTTTTAATAATGACCTGCAAATGTTCGCCGACAGTGAGAGATTTAGGGAGATATATATTGATAAAATTGGGGATGATCTTGGATCTCATATTAGATCCATTAAAGTTCTGCTGAATCATAATGCTGCTAAGTATGTGTTCCCTAAACCCCAAGGATTCATGCGTTCATGCCTCAGGAAGTGGGTTAACGAGCGAGCGGCAAACCCGCAGATGCCCGAGCTACTTTTTGGCAAGGTCAGTGATGCCTTTTTGTTGCCGGGAGTAGGCAATCTGCTTAACCGCCGAATCATCCCGAAAAATCATGCGTGGATTTTTTACGTGCACGGCTCATCGCTGGCCAAGAATCGGCAAAACGGACTTGCGCTCCTGAGGCCAACTGAGTTTCCTTTTTCTCGTCATGAAGGGCAATTGGCATTGTCTTGGCATTTATCTGAACAACAAATCCTAAATCCCAAATATAGAGAGGCTTTCACGAAAAGTTTCTTGACGCATAAGCTGTTCCGCCGGGTGAACGACCAGCTCAATTGGGAGAACGCTCCGGAATACGACAAGAATGTTAAGATAAAGCCAGAGGGGATTGCATTTGGCGAAGACGCGGATATTTTGGTCGTGGCGCCCGCGGCAGATGAACTAAGAGGATTTCGGGACCATTTGCATGGAATAAGAAAAGTTCCGTCACCCCATGGGACTGAAGAAACCTACGAGTGCTGGACTAAACGCGGGGAAAAGCATGTTGTCCTGGCCCCTGTGGGTGAGGGCAATATTGCCGCCGGAATTTCCACAATGAGATTACTTTCACGGTTCCAGCCTCGTCACGTTATTCTGCTCGGCGTGGCGGGTGCAATTCCAAGGGGAAGAGTAAAGTTCCAGATTGGAGATGTCGTAATCGCTCAAACGGTTATTGCATACGAATGGGGATTTGCACTGCAGAATAAGGCAAATAAAGACTCGTGGGAATTTCGACCCAAACAAGATATGAACCATAAGTGGGGGGAAGAAGATCCGGGCAGGTACCTCTATCACAAAGCTGACAAGTATCTTGATAAGCCAATTCAAGTAAAGCTACCCGATAGTGTAAAAGTGCCAGACCGGAGAGCCGCAAAGGCAGCCTTGGGCATTATTGGCTCGGGTAGTAAGATCATTGTTAGCCGGACATTCATTAAGAATGTTGTCCATAAAGTTGATTCTAAAATTAATGCATTCGAGACAGAAGCCGCTGGCGTATGTCGCGCATGTGAGGCTTTTGGGAAATCCGAGGGTTCGCATCATGTCGAGTGTCTCGTTATTCGCGGTATAATGGATATGTGTGATTCTGCAACACGGAGTGACCGCATGCGAAAACGTAATCGTGACTATGCCCGAGAGACGGCTGCAACATTTACGGCCGCACTCTTGGAGTCTTTGTGATGTTTTTCGCGAATTGTTTGTATTGCAAACTTGCACGATAATAATCCGAATATTTTCAAGATAAACATACCGCATGGACACGCCTGAAATAATCTATCAAATGCCCGGGCAAGATCATCGGTTGTTTATCAACGTTGTCCATGCGTGTCCAAATGCATGCCTATTTTGCGTAGATTTCAAGGGAGATGCATTCTACGGCTTTGATTTGAAACAGACGGCCATAATTAACTCAGACCAAATTGTCTCGGCTATCGAGCACTACCCTTGTCGAGATAATATAGCGGAAGTTTATTTTTGTGGAATCGGTGAGCCTTTACTGAGGTACGAGACCGTTGTAGACGCCGCAAAGCGCATCAGATCGCTGTTCAGCCCCAAGACGCTAATCGCTGTCAATACAAGTGGCACTTTCTACAAGCGTCATCCCCGTGTAGATTTTGTCCAGCACTTTGACTTGATCCAAGTTAGTCTAAATGCTGAAAGCGAAGAAAAATATAATGCCATTTGTCGTCCGAAGGTCAAATGGGCATACCAAGCTTTGATGTCATTTTTGTCCGATTTAAAAACTCATTTAATGCGAAACGATATGACTTGCCGTGTGGAGCTTTCGGTGGTTGATACGACGGAAGTGAATAATCTTCCGATCGGCGAACGTGGGTCAACACCCCCAAAGCCGGACATAGAACAATGCAAAATTATTGCCGATAATTTTGGCTGGCCATTGAAAGTGAAAAAGCTGATCAAAGATTGTGAAGATGATTCGTGGCATAAGTTTGCGGATGAAGTCCGAAATTATAGGGCGCCAATTAACTGAGCGTCCTCTTAAAGCGCGGACGCTACAAATGCGAGAAATAGAGTCGCTTTTGGCTCAGCCCGATTCCACATCTTTTCTGCAAGCACCGAGATAATTACAATATGGACGTGCTATTCGCTGAGGGATGGGACAAAGAAGTCCAAGTTGCGGTTGTGGAATTGAGCCGCACGCGGCCGGGACACAAATTCAGGGTGCTACTGAAGAAGGAGCACGCGGCTAACAATAGTGCAGTCATACGCAAGCTAAAACAATTCGATGTCATCTGCGACGAATGCGAATCGGAAGGCTTTAATGCTCCCTATGTGGATGCAATATCGCAGCTTGCCTCGGGTCGAGTAGACATACTTCTTGCCGGTGCAGATATTCCGCATTTCACATTTCTCCCACTCCTTTTTCGCGGCCTAAAAGTCCATCGGAAATCTGATTTGTTAACATCGTTTGCATTAATTGAAGGTCAGATCGAAAGAGCTGACAGGCGAATACTGATGCTCGATCCTACGGTTGTAACGGATCCAACCGTAAACGAGCTCTGTCAAATGACAACCAAGGTGGCTGACGTGGCAACCACCTTATTGGGCAAGAAACCCACGATTGCGGTGATCAGTCATGCCACAGGCCGTGATCGCCCAGATCGAGATACAAAACAGTCGAAAGTCATTAAGCGACTTCAACGAAATCCGGTGTATGAAGTTTTGCCCGAACCCGTACAGATTGATACAGCGCTTTTCCGCTCCGCCGCAGACAAAAAGAACCGATGGATATCTACGATGCCGAATTTGCTAGTTTTACCAGACATTACATCTGCAAATATTCTTTATAAGTGTTGCGAGCGAATTGGATTCCAATACGACCGGCTTACCATAACGTCTCCACTCCTCTGTCGGTCCCCCGTGGGGGAGGCGGGTCTGTTGCCCCGAACGACGTATCCATCACAAATAGTTCGTTCTTTTGATGTGCTTGTGAGAATGGCGCGGATTCCCCGAATATCGGAGTAGCAATAATGAGACGGGAGCTTTTTGAACTTGCCTCTGAAGTTCTGTACAGGCCTGATAAGGTGGAGGTGTTCCTCGACACATTAATTGAAGCTACGAGAACGACTTTTGCAGTGTTGCTGTCCGCAGGACGCAGTGATTGCCAGCCCGAGTACAGACATGTTACTCACCGAGGGAACGCCTCACGACATGATATTGGATTTCTGCTCGGGGCCAGTGATGTCGTGCTTACTTGGCAACCAAAAACATTTGAACCAGTATCGCTACTTGCCACCGAATTGGGACATGATTGGGGGCCGCTATTTCACCATCAGACAGTGCTCGTACTACCCCTATCTGGACGCCCACTCGGTTATAAGACGCAGGCACCGGTTCCTTTGTCGGGAATTTTGGTGTTGGGCCCGCTTACGTATTCAGGCGATATATCGAATGAGGCGAAAGAATTACTTTTGGCGACACAGATGTTGCTGGCGGTTTCTTTGATGCAGTGGGAGATCGGGGCTGCCAGAAGGCTGGTTTTGAGCTTGAGCGAAGAGTGGCGTGACCCAAGTGCTGACGAAGATGTCGGCGATTTGGGATTTGGGATCCTTGAGAGAGTCCGCAGCGTGGTTGATTTTCATACCGGTGTTTTATATCTCCGCGGCGTCCCGTCGCGGGAATTGGCAGATTATATGGTCTATTCTGCCAGTTCCGGCGAACACCCAGATACTCTTTTGCACTCATATTGGGCCCCGGATCAACTTGGCATTACCTTCGCCACTATGACCGTGGAAAAGAGGGCTGTAGCCGGCAAGAAACTCGATATGCCGGAGGCACGCAAGGCCACTAATGATCATGCGTTACATCATGTTCCTTCTGGCGTACACGGATCATGGGTTCTTATGCCATTCTTCCAGAATGATATAGGAGTCGCGGTGGCCCATTTGGAGGGAGTCAATGACGGACGCGGCGTCACACGAACTCAATTCGAAGCACTGCAACTGCTGGGCAACGTGCTAGGAGGCGCGATTCACAGATGGCAGGTTGCTTCGGGTAAGAACATACTGCAACGAACCGACTTATCACTCATTGAGCAACTATATGAGGTCATGAAAGATGAGCGTAACGCATCTCTACAAAGGACTAGATTTGAAGAAATAGTCAGGAGGTCCTTTCAGGCAATTCCGGGTATAAAAATAGCAACGCCTGACACGGCGATTAGGCCGGATTGCTGCATCATATCGTCCGACGGATGCATCATAATTGTCGAAGTTACGCTTGATAAAGACTTAACAAACAAGCGGCGACAATTATTGGAATACATGACCCACAAAGGGGCTGATCTAGGCATTCTTGTTGCGGGGAGAAACCTGAAGGGGACTGAGTCGTCCGAACATCTTGCGGGTTTTGAACGGATGCTAATCATGGACTTAAGCCGGTTGATGCGCTTTGTCTGTCTATCACCAATTGGTCGTCGATTGCTCGTATCGAGATGGGCAAGTACTTCTAGAGATGGCCTTCAAATGGCTAATATGGATACCAGTGCGCGTCCTTCACGGAGCGGAAACAGGAACCAATAGCGAATATTTCCTTTCCATGGTGCATGAAGTTGACAATTCCACTCTGGTGCTTGTCACCCGCTAACTCGTGATCAATTCCTTGGAGCGTTTCCCGATCACGAAACTCAACAACTTGGTAAGTCGTTCCATTTCCGTGTGCCAAAATGTGCCGTAAAAAATGCACAAACCGGCACATTGATGCACTTCTGTGAGGCTTGGGCGATATTTACAAAACGCTTAAAATGCGCAACTTGCCCGAATTGATTGACATTCAAAAAACGATCGGACTGGTTTCAAATCCCACCCCCTCCGCCGTCTCCGCGTTTGTCTGCAATCCTTTTTGATGTTGGCGCAGGGCGGAATTGTAACCCGGGCTATGAGTCCCCGCGAAGGGAATTGTAATACGGATCCGCAGTTTACAGTCCGGCTACAATGTCCTTCCCAGGTTACTGCGACAGGATGCGGTAGTAGTAGTTCGAGCCGGGCGGAGTGGAATCCTTTCCAGCACAGTGGGATCCGAAGCTTGGAATTCACGTGACTTGAAGTCGCGGC
>JADMIO011227182.1_pt1 | contig 45658 bp, 38 predicted proteins | sample 8958161 | NCBI WGS metagenome assembly JADMIO01 (sample SAMN16585339, study PRJNA669376) | soil metagenome | isolation source: Crop rotation soil | place: USA: Cullars Rotation, Alabama | collected 2011
ACAACTTGTCCACGTGGAATTCTAAGCTTAGGATCCCAATGTGCTGGAAAGCGATTCGAGCTTGGCGGTCGCCTGGCGATGTAGCTCGTCGATCTGCTTCGCGCGCGTGCCCAGCTCCTGATCACGAGTCTTGAGCGCCGCATCGCGCTTGTCGAGCTCGCCGAGGCGCGTGTCCGCCTGGTCGACCTTCCGATCGAGGTGCTCCTCGCGCTGCAGCAAGCGCTTCTCGATGGCCTGGATCTCGCGCCGTTCCTCGCGGGTTTGCTCCTCGAACTCGGTCTTCGCGCGGAAGATGAAGTCCTTCGCCTGGAGCTCAGCCTCGCGCTTGCGGTTCTCGGCCTCGCGCTCGGCCTGCGCCACCAATTCCTGGGCGCGCTTGCGCTCGGCCTCGACCTTGTCTCGCTCGGCCTCGACCTTCGCCCCCGAGACTGTCTGCTTGAGCCAAAACCCCAGGCCCATTCCCGCAGCGAGAGCGACGATACCCACCACGACCATCAACAATGCATCCATGTCATGTTCCTCCTCGAGCGCCGGATGCGCCGGCTTTAGCCGGCGCAACATCGGCGCGGTGGCGGGAAAAGGTCTCCGACTCCGTCACGATCCAATCCATCGGTGCGTCGCTGGCGACGCTGGGCAGGACTTCCACGATCTGGAAGTCGAACGCCAGCCCCACCACGCAACGCGGGCGCGAAGATGGATCACTCAGTAGACGGTCGTAGTACCCTCCCCCGTATCCCAGACGGTGCCCGTGGCGATCGAAAGCCACACCGGGCACCGCGATGACGTCGATCGTTCCCGGATCCAGAGCCTCGCCCCCGCTCGCTGCGGGTTCGAGGATTCCGAATGATCCGGGCTTCAAGTCCGACCATTGGTCGACTACGTAAAATTCGAGGGCTCGCGTTTCCGCGCGAACCCGCGGAAACGTCACACACTTGTGCACGCCACGCGCGGACGAGAAGATTCGCTCTGTCTCGACCTCGCCGCGAATCGGCGCGTAGAGCGCGATGCCTCGTCCCTGACGAAAACCCTCGAGAGCGAGAAATCGCTCTTGCACGCGGACCGACCCGTCCGCGCACGTGACGACATCCTGCGCCGTTCTGCGGCGCAGCATCTCGCTTCGGATTTCCGACTTCGACGAGGCGATCACCGCTCCTCCTGGGACGGCGATCGTGCGGCAGCTCGAGCTACGGGGCGGGACGTGGCAAGGGACGTGGTCGGTGCGAGCACTCGGCTTGCTGCACGCGGACTTCGGGTGTCGTTTCCGGCACGGGGACGGAGTCATCCGCCGCAGAACCGGTAGCCGACGTCACCCTGATCCTCGCCGAATCGCGCACCACCGCACCCCAATCAACCTTCTTTTCGAGATCGACGTCCGAGCATTGCTTTCCCTAGGCCCGGACTTCGTCTCGTTCGTTGCGCCTCTACCGCGGGTTCCCGTTACCCTCCCACCGGGTTCGGTGCTGCTTCCGCGGTTTCCCATCCCACCCCGTGCCTACTCGACCTACCTCAGGGGTCCTCCGACCCACCGGCACGATCGCGGCACCTTCGTTCTTTTTCCGCGCGGATCATCCGGCGCGGGAAAAATGTCCCCCCGTGTATCTGCCGTGTCGACGTGTCCGTTGAACCATCAACTAGACGTGGGCGCCATGTCACCGTTCCGGCGATCCCTGCGGAAGGGCCCCACCTTTCCGGCGAGTGACGGCTCCCTGGGAATTAACTGTTGGTTCTAACGCTCCCGATCGATCACGCACAGCCCAGGGGAACAAACCTTTCGAAACGTTCGGTTCTCTACTCCTTCTGGATCAGGCGTGGTTGCCCACGCGCTTACACATGTCCTCGGCCCAATTCGAAACCCGTTGCCGCTCGTCCTCGAGTCGGTCCTGGGTTCGCAAGTAGTCATCGGCGAAGTTCAGTGCCGCCAGGATCGCGACCTCCACCAGATCTGCGGAACGAAAGCGGTCGCGAATCTCGCCCATTCGTTCGGATACCAGCCCTGCCACCGCATCGACGTGCTGCTGATCGGCCGAGCTCTGGATCGCGAGCGTGCGACCGAGAACCCGGATCGGGTAGGTGCGTTTGGCCGACTTGGCCTCGTCTCCTGGCATCGACTCACGTCCTGTTTTCGATGTTCGCTCCCTCGATCTTGGTCAAATGACCGATCACGCCGTCCAGTCGCTTGCGGGCCGCGTCACGACCGCGTAGCAAGCTTGTAATTCTTGCCTTCAACTCCTCGATCTCGCTGGATTGCTCCTTCAACGAAATCTCGAGTTCATCCCGCGATGCTCTGACCCGTTGGTGCTCCGCGACCAATGATTCGATGCGTGCCGCGAGCTCCTCGAGCTGCGGCAGATGGTCGAAGCCGTCCTCCGGCGTTTCAAGCTCCTGGCTCACCGCTCGTCACGTTACTGTGAATCTCTGAGGAAAGTCAAGGATTGCCGGAAGTTGGGGCGACATCGCGACGCGCGTACACCACGATCTCCGGGTCGTAGAGAGGTACCACGCGGTGCCACGGAGAACCTGGCTCGTCGAGCGATGCCACCCAGGTGGGCGGCAGCATGGCGAGCCGCCAGCGCTCCAGCACCAGCACGCGAACACGCCCTGCAACGGCGGGGAAATCCGAGAATCCAGTCGGGTCGAGGCGTCCCAGATAAGGAGCCACGCCGAGGAAGCGATAGGCGTTGGATCGGTGGGCCAGATACGGAATCTCGCTACCCGTCGAGAGGATCGCTTCGCTCGGAGCGGTGACCGAACGAACGAAGTCGGCGACGCGCCGCTGGTGGCCGAGGCTGATCCCCCGGCCTCGTGAGGTCGCGAGCCACGGCTCGAGCCGAGTGTCCGTGCTCGGCCAACCAGCGGCGAAGACCATCAGCCCGGCCCCGTGCGACAGCGCAAGCAACGCGGCGAGCGCACCGCGCGCGGCCGCGCTCGGCAAGGACACAAGCCACTCGGCGAGCACCAGGCAGAGCGGCGGCAGCGCCGGGAGCAGGTAGTGGTCGTAGAACTCGTAACTCAAGAGCGACATCGCCGCGAGCGGCACGATCAACGCCGCGGCCAACCCTCGGGTGTGCCGCGCCCCGCGCGACAGCAGCGCCGCCGTTCCCAGGACGATGGTCACGGGGATCGGCGCGAACACCCAGCGGAGCTCCTCACGGAGGCGCGCCCCGAGGTCGAATCCGCTGGCATAACCGCGCGTCATGCCCTGCCAGAAGGTCCGCTCGAAGAAGACACCCAGCGCGCCGCGCGCCGCCAGCCATCCGAGGAACATCGACCCAACGACGCCGAGTCCCGCGGCGTACGCGGCGATCCACCGGCCACGATTCTCACGAGCCATGCGTGACGCCGCCCATGCCGCCAGCCCCGCGGCGAGCAGCAGCGCCGGTTGCTTGAACAGAACGGCGACACCCATGAGCACGCCGGCCGCGGCCCCGCGCGCGGCACTGGGTGCTCGCACGCCACCAACCACGAGCAACGCCGCAATCAGCGTGAGAAGCGCGATGGGCGACTCGGTGTAGCCCTCGCCGGAAAGACGTACCGCCAATGGCAACGACGCATAGAGCGCCGTCGCGACGTTCGCGACCGCGACGCCGGCCAGGCGCCGGGCCAGCACCGAGAGCGCGAGCAGTGCGCCCAGATCGGGAAGGACCGACGTCAGATGGCACGCCAGCGGCCCGTTGCCGAACAGTCCGAAGACCGCGCGATACCAGACGTAGATGGCGGGCGGCTTGTTGTTGAAGAAGTCGAGGTAGCTGGCGCCCGACTCCGCCATGCGGGTGGCGACGTAGGCGTAGTTGGCCGAGTCGTAGCCGAGCGCGCGATCCGCGAGGTCGAGGCGCACCCCGATCCCGATCGCGACCACCAGCAAGGCCGCGAGCGAACCCCAACGCCCGCCCATGAACCCCGCGCGAGGAGCGAGGTCAGCTCGGCTCGCCGCCGCCGGCTCGATCCTCACGCTCCGCGAGTCGCGCCACGTCCACCACCCGCTCCGACTCGCTCAGATCGATGAGCCGCACACCCTGCGTGTTGCGGCCCATCTCGCTGATGCCGGCGACACTGGTTCGGATCACCTTGCCGCTCGAGGCGATCAGCATCACCTCGTCGTCGTCGGCCACCAGCCGCGTTCCGACCACGGGGCCGTTCCGGCCCTGGGTCTTGATCGTGATGACACCCTTCCCGCCTCGGCCCTGCACCGGATAGTCGGCGATCGGCGTGCGCTTGCCGTAGCCCATCTGGGTGACGGTGAGCACGTTCTGGCCTTCCTTCACCAGCTCCATCCCCACCACCTGATCGCCCTCGCGCAGGTCGATCCCCCACACGCCCGCCGCGGTGCGTCCCATGGGGCGCACCTCCGCTTCGCGGAAGCGAATCGACAATCCGTCGCGGGTGGCGAGCAGCACGTCGCTCTGACCGTCGGAGAGCACCGCCGCGATCATCTCGTCACCTTCGCCGACGCCCAGCGCGATCACGCCGTTGGTGCGCGCGTTCTCGAACGCCGAGAGCGGGGTCTTCTTGATCTTCCCCTGGCGCGTCGCGAGCATGACGAAGCGGTCGTCGCGGAATTCCTTGGTGGGCAGGAAGCCCACGACCTTCTCGCTCGCATCCAGGCGGATCAGATTGACCACCGCCTTGCCGCGCGCGGCGCGTCCGCCTTCGGGGATCTGGTGGACCTTGAGCCAGAAGGCGCGTCCCTGGGTGGTGAACAGCAGCACGTAGTCGTGGGTGGACGCGACGATGAGGTTCTCGACGAAATCCTCCTCGCGGGTCTCCATGCCGGTCACACCCTTTCCGCCGCGGCGCTGCTGGCGGTAGAGGTGCAACGGGTTGCGCTTGATGTAGCCCTGGTGGGACACGGTGATCGCCATGTCCTCCTGCTGGATCAGGTCCTCGAGGACGATCTCCGAGGCGCCGCGCACGATCTCGGTGCGGCGTGGGTCGGCGTATTTCGCCCGAACCTCCTCGAGCTCCGTCACCACTTCGTCGAGCAGCAACGCGTCGCTGCCCAGGATCTCGCGCAGCCGCGCGATCTCCTTCGCCACCTGTTCGTACTCCGCGTCGATCTTCTCTCGCTCCAGGGCGGTGAGGCGCGCGAGGCGCATGTCGAGGATCGCGCGCGCCTGCCTCTCGGATAGACCGAAGCGGGTCTCGAGGGCGTTCTGCGCTTCGTCGGTCGAGCCGCTCGAGCGGATGACGCGGATCACCTCGTCGAGGTTGGCGAGCGCGATCCGCAGGCCCTCGAGGATGTGAGCGCGATCCTCGGCCTTGCGCAGCTCGAACGAGAACCGCCGCGTCAGGACCTCGCGACGGAACACCAGAAAGCGGTCCAGCGTCTCGCGAATCCCGAGCGTGCGCGGCGTGCCGTCGACGATCGCCACCACGTTCACGCCGAACGAGGTCTGCAGAGGCGTGTGCTTGTAGAGCTGGTTGAGAACCACCTCGCCGAGCACGTCGCGGCGCAGGTCGAGGACCACCCGGATTCCCTCGCGGCTCGACTCGTCGCGCAGGTCGCCGACGCCTTCGATGCGCTTCTCTCGCACCAGCTCGGCGATCTTCTCCACCATCCGGGACTTGTCGACCTGGTACGGGATCTCGGTGATCACGATCCGCTGGCGATCGCTCTTGCCGATCGGCTCGACCGATGCCCGGCCACGCACTTGCAGGATTCCCCGGCCGGTGGCGAAGGCGGTGCGGATGCTACCGTCGTCGAGGATCAAGCCGCCGGTCGGAAAATCGGGACCCGGCACGATCTCCATCAGCTCATCGAGAGTGGTCTCCGGATGCCGCGCCACGCGAATCAGCGCTGACACGATTTCGCCCAGGTTGTGCGGCGCGATGTTGGTCGCCATTCCCACGGCGATGCCGCTCGAACCGTTGACCAGCAGGTTCGGGAAGCGCGCGGGCAGCACCACCGGCTCCACCGACGAGTCGTCATAGGTGGGTGTGAAGTCGACGGTCTCCTTGTCGAGATCGCCCAGCATCTCCATCGTGAGCGGCTCGAGCCGCACTTCCGTGTACCGCATGGCGGCGGGCGGATCGCCGTCGAGCGATCCGAAATTCCCCTGCCCGTCGACCAGCGGCGCGCGCATGCTGAACTCTTGCGCCATGCGCACCAGCGCGTCGTAGGCGGCCTGGTCACCATGGGGATGGAACTTGCCGATCACGTCGCCGACCACGCGCGCCGACTTCTTGTAAGGCCGGCCCGGGCTGTTCCCCAGTTCGGCCATCGCGTAGAGCACCCGGCGATGGACCGGCTTCAGCCCGTCGCGCACGTCGGGCAACGCGCGGCCGATGATGACGCTCAGCGCGTAGTCGAGATACGACTGCCGCATCTCGTCTTCGATCTTGATCGGGATCGGGATCGGAAGCGGAATCGCAGGGCTGCTCTCGGCCACGCGTCCTCCGGAAAGCTCGTCGCGAGATGACTAGGAACCGGCGCCCGGCACTCGACCGGGCGCCGAATCACACGTCCAGGTTTCGCACGTGCAGTGCGTTGTCCTCGATGAACTGCCGGCGCGGCTCGACCTCGTCGCCCATGAGCAGCGTGAAGATCTCGTCGGCGGCGACCGCATCGCTGAGCGACACCTGCATCAAGGTGCGCCGCTCCGGGTTCATGGTCGTCTCCCAGAGCTGCTCGGCGTTCATTTCACCCAAGCCCTTGTACCGTTGCAGGGTGAGCCCCTTCTTGGCGGCGTCCAGCACCATCTGCACCAGCTTCCCGGTCTCGGCGGCGGTCGACTCGTCGTCGCCGAGGCGAATGCGGTACGCGGGACCGACGTGCCGCACCGAGTCCGCCGCGAGCCGCTCGATGCGCTCGTAGTCGGGCGACGCCATCAGCTCGGCGCCCACCACGGTGCGCTTGGCGCGACCGTTCGAGCCGGTGAGCCAGATCACCTTGCGCCGCCCGTGCTCGGGATCCTGCTCGATCGTCCAGGTGGCGCGGCCGATCTCCGGATACCGTTCCAGCAGTTGCTGCTCGGTGCGCCGCGTCCAGTCCTCGAGCTGCGCCGCGTCCTCCAGCGCGTTCGCCGGAAAACCCGTCTCGACCAGCGTCCGAACCAGCCGCTCGTCCATGCGCAGCCGCGAGAACGTCGCGAGCCCGTGCTCGATGCGGACCACCCTGCTCAGGAAGGTACGCAGCGGCTCTCCCGCTACCTCCACCGCTTCTCCGCGCGGACCTCGACCTTCGAGCGACACCCGGTCCACCGCGAGATCGAGCAAGTGGTCCGCCAGCTCCTGCTCGTTCTTCTTGTAGGACATCTCGCCCTTGCGGTTGGTCACGCCGTAGAGCGGCGGCTGGGCGATGTAGAGGTAGCCCCCCTCCAGCAAGGCGGGGAACTGGCGAAAGAAAAACGTGAGCAGCAGGGTGCGAATGTGACTTCCGTCGACGTCGGCGTCGGTCATCAGCACGATCTTGTGGTAGCGCAGCTTCGACACGTCGAAATCGTCCTCGCCGATGCCGGTGCCGATCGCGGTGATGAGTGACCGGATCGCGTCGTTCTTGAGGATCTTGTCGTAGCGGGCCTTCTCGGCGTTCAGGATCTTGCCGCGCAGCGGCAGGATCGCCTGGGTTCGGCGGTCGCGCCCTTGCTTGGCGGTGCCACCTGCCGAATCGCCCTCGACCAGGAACAGCTCCGACTTTGCCGGATCCCGCTCTTCGCAGTCCGCGAGCTTGCCCGGCAGGTTGCCGACGTCGAGGGCTCCCTTGCGACGCGCGAGCTCCTTGGCCTTGCGCGCGGCTTCGCGTGCGCGCGCCGCGTCTTGCGCCTTCTCGATCAGTGCTCGCGCGACCTGCGGATTCTGTTCGAGGTAGGCACCCAGCTTGTCGTTGACGACCGTCTCGACGATGCCCTTCACCTCGAGACTGCCGAGCTTGATCTTGGTCTGACTCTCGAACTGCGGGTTCGGCATCTTGACCGACAGGACACCGGTCAGCCCCTCGCGCACGTCCTCTCCGGATACGGCTTCCGCCTTCTTGAGCGCCCCCGCGGCGTAGGCGTTCATGGTGCGCGTGAGCGCGCCGCGGAACCCGGAGAGGTGCGTGCCACCCTCGAGGGTGTGGATGTTGTTCACGAACGTGAGCAGCACCTCGTTGTAGCCGTCGTTGTACTGGAGCGCGACCTCGACGTGGACGTCGTCGCGGTCGCCCTCGAAGAAGATCGGCTCGGGATGAATGGTGTGCTTGTTCTTGTTGAGGTGCTCGACGAACGTCTTGATACCGCCCTCGTATGCGAATTTCTGGCTCTCGGCGGTGCGCTCGTCGCTGATCGCGATGTTGACGCCCGGATTCAGGAACGCCAGCTCCCGCAGACGGCGCGTGAGGGTGTCGTAGTCGACGTTGATGTCCGGAAAGATCAGCGGGTCCGGCTTGAACGTGACGCGCGTGCCGCGATCGGTGGTCTCACCGACCACTTCCAGTGGCGACGAGGTGATACCGCGCTCGAAGCGCATCGCGTGGATCTTGCCGTTCCTCTTGACCTGAACGTGCAGCCACTCGGAAAGGAAATTGACGACCGAAACGCCGACGCCGTGTAATCCACCCGAAACCTTGTAGCTGTTGTTGTCGAACTTTCCGCCGGCGTGGAGGATCGTCATGACGACCTCCACCGCCGAGATCCCCTTGTCGGCGTGGATGTCGACTGGGATGCCGCGGCCGTCGTCCTCGACCGTCACGCTGCCGTCGAGATGGACCGTGAGGCCGATGTTCTTGCAGTAGCCGGCCAGTGCCTCGTCGATCGAGTTGTCGATCACCTCGTAGACGCAGTGATGGACGCCGTCGGGCCCGGTGGACCCGATGTACATCGCGGGGCGCGTGCGGACCGCGTCGCGGCCCTCCAGCACCGTGATGTCGTGGGCGCTGTACTCGTTGTCGGTCGGGGTCACGAGATGACTCTCCCTGCGGGCACGGCGGGCGACGCGCGATCCAGGGTTGCGAGGGCTTCCACCGCCGCACCGGACGTCGCGTCGGCGAACAGCTCGCCGGCCACGGTGTGAAAGGTGCGTGCGTCACGCGGGCCGCTGCGCCGCTCGGTACCTGTGAGGAACACCTGCCCGGGTACTTCGGCGACCGCCTCGACGACGCGGCGGGCGCGCTCGGCGTCGAGCTCGCTGGAAAGGTCGTCGAGCAAGAAGACGGGGTCTTCACCGGTCTCGTCGGCGATGACTGCGCGTTCGGCGAGGCGGAGCGCGATGAGAACGCTGCGTCGCTCACCCTGGGACGCGCGGCGCCGAGCGGGTCCTGCCTCGATGCCGATCTCGAGCTCGTCGAGGTGGGGACCGAAGAGCGTGCGCTCCCTGCGTAGCTCGTGCGCGGCGTGCCGTTCCGCCTGGGACCGCAGCAAGGTTTCGGCGTCGGCTTCCGCGATGGGTGCTTCGAGCACCGGATCTCCGCAGCGATAGCGAAGCGAGATCGGAAGGCCGCCGGCGGTGATTCGTCGCACGGCTGCCATCAGCCGGGGTCCGAGCAGGGAGATCAATCGCAGCCGTTCGGCGAGGATCCTGGATCCGTTCTGGATCAGCACTTCGGTCCAGCTCGCGATCTCGCTCGGCGTGCGGTGATCCATCAGACAGCGGTTGCGGTTACGGAGCGCCCGCACGTAGCGCGCCAGCACCCGAAAAAAGCCCGGGCGCGTCAGCACCAGGATCCGATTGAGGAAGCGGCGACGTGCCTCCGGCGGACCGACGACCAGATGCGCGTCCTCGGGCGAGTGCACCACGACCCGCAGGTGGCCCAGAAACGACTCGAGGCTGGGGGTCTCGCGACCATTCAATCGCAGGTGTTTCTCCGATGGGCTGTACGATGCTCCGAGCGCGTCCACGGTACCGAGCCGGCTTCGTACGTCCGCCTCGACGAGCAGCTGCTCCGATCCTCGTCGGACCAGATCGGTCGCGGTCGCCGAGCGGAACGAGCGACCCTCGGCGACGAAGTGAATGGCTTCGAGCAGCGATGTCTTTCCTTGACCGTTGGCCCCATGAAGCATGTTGAGTGTCGGAGACGGCTCGATCTGGACTTCCCGCAAATTGCGGAAATCCTGAACACGCAGCTGCTCCAAGATCATGGTCTCGTCTCGGTGTCGCTAGATCCGCATCGGCATGACGATCGCGAGGAAGCGCTGATTCCCTTTCTCGCGGATCGCACCCTGGCTCAGCCCGTCCTTGATCTCGAGCTCGACCTCGGCGGACTCGAGCACTCGGAACACGTCGAGCAGGTACGTGGTGTTGAAACCGATCGTGAGCTCGTCGCCGTCGTACTCGACCTCCAGGGTCTCCACGGCTTCGCCCACGTCGGGATGATTCGCCGAAAGCTTCAGCTCTCCGGGCTTGAGATCGATCTTGGCGCCGTGTGAGCGATCGGTGGACACCAGGATCATGCGCTGCAGGGCACGCAGAAGCAGATCCTTCTTCACCGTCGCCTTGTGCATCTCTCCCTTGGGAATCACGCGTTCGTACTCCGGAAATTCACCATCGACGTACTGGAAGAGCATCGAAAGGCCGCGCTTGCGCACCGAGGCGTGGTTACGACCGAATGCCAGCTCGACGGTTTGATCGCCGTCCAGCGCCTTGCGCAACTCGGTCACGGCCTTGCGCGGAAGGATGACCCCCTCCTCGATTCGCAAGCCGCCTAGATCGGAAGCGGGGGCCGTCGCCAGCGACAGCCGGTGACCATCGGTCGCGACGAAGCGGATCTCGTCGCCGTCTCCGGTGGCGTGGGACTCCACGTAGACGCCGTTCAAGTGGTAGCGAGTCTCGTCGGTGGAGATCGCGTATTCGACGAGTGCCAGTAATCGGCGTAGCTGTTTCTCCGGCACGGTACGGTAGACGGCTTCCTCCATGCTCGGAATGGTCGGGAAGTCCTGAGCAGGAAGGCCGGCGATGTGGAAGAGCGATCTCCCGGATCGGATCTCCACCCAGTCGTTTTCCATCGAACGCAGCTCGACGATGGCTTCGGGAAGCTCCTTCACCACCTCGTAGAGCTTGCGCGCATTGACGGTCACGGTGCCCGGTGTCTCGGTCGAGAGACTGGGCATGCGATTGCGCATGCAGATCTCGAGGTCCGTCACGACGATTTCCAGGGCGTCGTCGTGGGCGGAGAGGAGCGCGTTGGCGAGGACCGGCATCGTGTGCTTGCGCTCGACGACACCCTGGACGGCACCGAGAGCGCGGGCGAAGGCGTCTCGGTCGATCTTGATCTCCATGGTGGTTGCTCCCACACAGCGATGGAACGGTGCTCTTCCTTCTAGGAGTAGTTGAGGATCTTTAAAGAAAGATGTTCGTGTTCGTAGAGGACCGTCATTTGTCGAAAAATGGGTGAACGCTCGTGAATCCGGCGAGTTGGGTCGAGAACGCGCTGTCGAGAACCACGTGGGCATGATGAGTCGATCGAGGGACCAACGAAGGATCGGCGACGTTTTCGACAGTCGTGGACGATTCGCCGACACCCAGCGATCGGAGGATCGACAGTCGAAGGAGGCCGGTCGAACGGCTCATCGCATTTCCTCGAGGTCCGACACGATCTGTTCGATCCGGATCCGGAAGTCGGGATCCTCGTCGAGCTGTCTCTCGATCTTGCGCACCGCGTGGATCACGGTCGAGTGGTCCTTCCCGAACTGATCGCCGATGTGCGGGAAGGACGACGAGGTGAGCCGGCGGCTCAGATACATCGCCACCTGACGTGGCGCCGTGAGCGTGCGCAGCTTGCGGTTGGAACGCAGATCGCTGACACGCACGCCAAAGGCCTTGGCCACGGTGCGCTGTATGTCGTCCAGCGTGATCGGCGTGTCCGGGTCGCGCAGCGCCTCTCGCAGGACCTTGCGGATCAGCTCGATGGTGACCGGCTGGCCCGTCATCGATGCGAAGGCGGAGACGCGCGTCAGGGATCCCTCGAGCTCGCGGATGTTGGAGCGGAGGTGGGTCGCGAGGAACAGGGTCGCGTCGTCGCCGATCGCCAGCCCATCGGACTCCGCCTTGCGCTTCAAGATCGCAACGCGGGTCTCGAGGTCCGGCGACTGCATGTCCGCGATCAAGCCCCACTCGAACCTCGACCGCAGGCGGTCGTCGAGCTCGGGGATGTCCTTGGGGAATCGATCGCTGGTGACGACGATCTGGCGCTGCGCCTGGTAGAGCGAGTTGAACGTGTAGAAGAACTCTTCCTGGGTCCGCTCGAGCTTGGCGATGAGCTGGATGTCGTCGATCAGCAGCAGGTCGACGGATCGATAGGTGCTGCGGAACTGCTCGTGGCGATCCGAGCGGATGGCACCGATCAGGTCGTTGGTGAAGATCTCGGAAGTGACGTAGCGCACCCGTGCCGTGGGCTTCCGACTCAGCACGAAGTTTCCGACCGCATTGAGCAGGTGCGTCTTGCCGAGGCCGACGTTGCCGTAGATGAAGAACGGGTTGTAGCCGCGCACGTGCCGGTTCGCGACAGCGTAAGCGGCGGCGTGCGCGAACTGGTTGCAGGCACCGACCACGAAGTTGTCGAAACGAAAGCGCGAGTCGAGATCGCCTTGCTCGGAGACGAGTTGCAGCCGCAAACCGTCGAGCGGGACGTCGGAGACCGAAGTCACGTCCACGGTCGGCGCGCCCTCGGGGGTACCGGTCCCCGGGTCCGGGACCGCGAATCGAACGGTCATCGTGCGGCTCGCGGCCTGCGACAGACACTGTTCGATGAGCGCGGTGTAGCGGTCGGCGATCCACTCCTTCATCGGGTTGGTGGGAACGTCGATGACGGCGACGTCGGGGCGGATAACGCGAGGAGTCAGGCACTCGATCCAAGCCTTGTATTCGAGCGGTGGAAGCCGCTCTTCGAGCAGATGGCGGCCTTCCGACCAGACCGGATCGAGGATCATGGGAAGGTGGCTGTCTGGCGGTGGACGCCCGGCCTGAGCCGAGTTTTCAACAGCATTGATCCACACGTGTTGAAAAAGACCGTTTCAATAATGAAATCAGATCTTTATCAACCTGAATGTTGGAGTCGCGACGGCCCAGGCGGGGCGCGCTGGAGGGAACCGGGCAGGAGCCTGAAACCGCTCGGTTTTCTAGCAGATCGGAGGGCCCACCTGCAAGGCAGAATCCCACCTTTGCAGGGCGCATTTTCGGGGGTTCCGGACCACGCGGTCGAGTGTGGAGGCCGGCGACCCCGTTCCTTGACGAAACAGCGCTTCGACAGCTAGTTTCCGCCGTTTCCGTCTCGTAAGCGGACCCGGGGAGTCGGACCCATGAAGCGCACGTATCAGCCCAGCAAGACTCGCCGCAAGCGAACCCACGGATTTCGGGTGCGGATGCGCACGCGCAATGGGCGCAAGGTCCTCGCGCGCCGCCGCGCCAAGGGTCGCAGGCAGATCGCGATCTGAGTGCGGATGGTCGCCAGCGCGCCGCCTGACCGCGCGCGCCGGCTCGGGAAGTCCGATCGTCTTCGAACTCCGGAGGACTATGGGCGGGTGACCCGCCAGGGCCGCCGCAGCAGCGGCGAACGGTTCACCGTGATCGTGGCAGCTGGCGAGCCGGGCCGAAACCGTCTCGGCATCACGATCCCGCGGGGAGTCGGCTCGGCGGTGCTGCGCAATCGGCTGCGGCGACTCATCCGCGAGTACTTTCGGCTCAACCGCGATCTCTTCCCCACCAGCGGGGACGTGGTCGTCATGGCGCGCCCGGGCGTTGGATGGCTCTACCTTCGGGATATGACCGAGATCGCGTCGCTGCTTCGCAAGGCGGCGTCGCGAGCCGCGCCTCGATCGCGGTGATTCGGGTTTACCGCGCGGTGCTGTCACCCATGCTCGGACAGGCGTGCCGTTTCGAGCCGACGTGCTCGCGCTATGCCGAAGAAGCGCTCCGCCGACACGGTGCGCTGCGCGGCTGGTGGTTGGCTTTGCGCCGCATCGCCCGCTGCCATCCATTCCATGCCGGCGGCTTCGACCCGGTGCCCTAGCGGTCGCCGAGATGGAACACGCGCCAGAGGCGCGTCGGCTTTGTAGAGGTGGGGCCTGCCCCCGCCCGAAGCGCACCGGGAGCGCAGCAGGGAGCCCCTGCAGATCCCGGGCGGGGGTCTGGAACGGATCCCCGAAGGAACAGGAGGAGTGGTGGAAAATCAGCGCTTGTTCCTGGCGATCGCCCTTTCGGTGCTGGTGATCGGCGTGTTCCAGGTGCTGTTCCCGCCGCCCAAGCCACCGCCGCGTCCGGCGCCGGCCGCAAGCGCGGCCGCGGGCGCGAGCTCGGAGGCGGCCCTCACCACGGGCGCCCTTCCCGAGACTGCGACCACAGGCGGCTCCGCCCCCGCGGGTGAGCCGATCGAGGTCACGACCACGCTCTATCGCGCGCGCTTCAGCACGCTGGGAGCGGTCCAGACCTCGATGGAGCTCAGTCGCTATCCGGAGACGCAGGCGGCCGATTCGCCGGCGGTGGACCTGGTGCAACGGCACGCGCCGCCCAACCGCGGCGAGCTGGCGGTCGATTTGGTGAGCGGAACCCAACGGGTTTCCACGGCGGGCACGCTATTCACCGTCGACCAACCGAGCGTCCACCTGGTTTCCGGGGCCTCCGGCGAGCTGGTGTTTCGCGGTACCTACCCCGGCTGGGCGCAAGTCGAGAAGCGCTTCCGGTTTCACGATGGCCGATATGATTTCGACGTCGAAACCAAGGTAATTCCCGAGAACGGGGCGCGCGTCGACTGGGGCCTGCTGACGCTCAGCGAATGGCACATCCCGGCCGGCTCGAGCCGCCAGGATCAGCTGCGCACGCGAGTGTCGTGGGGTCTCGCAGGGTTTCACATGGATTCGCTCTCGGTGCCCGATCTGCGCACCGAGGTACGCAAGAAGAAGCACCAGCCGAAGATCTTCGACGAGCAGCATGGCAAGGGCGTGGTGCGCTGGGCCGGCTTCGACGAGCGCTATTTCTTGCTGGCTCTGCTACCGGATCTGTCGACCAGCGCGACTGCGCAGGTGAGCGCTCTGGCGGACGAACGAACCGTCCAGGTGGACCTGAAGTTCCCGATCGGCAGCGCGGCGTCCACGCCCGAGGGCGCGACCATGAAGGCGCGCGCGTTCGGTGGCCCCAAGGACCTCGACGTGTTGCGCGCCACGGAGGACACGCTAGACGGGGTGCTCGACTACGGCCACTTCGCGACCCTCTCGAGGGCCTTCGTCTCGGTACTGAAATTTCTCCACTCGAAGACGGGTAACTGGGGGGTCGCGATCATCGTCTTGACGCTCCTGGTGCGCGGCGTGCTGCTCCCGGTCAACGTGTCGAGCGTCCGCTCGATGAAGAAGATGCAGACGCTGCAGCCGGAGATGACGCAGCTTCGAGAGACCTTCAAAGACGACCCGATGAAGATGCAGCAGGAGATCGGCAAGCTCTACCGCAGCCGAGGAGTGAGTCCGCTCGCCGGTTGTCTGCCGATGATCCTGCAGATCCCGGTATTTCTCGGCCTCTACTACGCGCTCTCACAGGCCATCGAGCTCCGGCACGCGCACTTCGCGCTGTGGATCCACGACCTCTCTGAGCACGATCCCTACTACGTGACACCAGTTATCATGGGCGTCACGATGTGGTTGCAGCAGAGGATGATGCCTGCGCCCGCGGATCCCACCCAGCAGAAGGTGCTCCAGTTCATGCCCCTGATCTTCACCTACTCGATGCGCACGTTCCCTGCCGGGTTGGTGATCTACTGGCTGTTCTCGAACTTGGTGTCGATCGCTCAGCAATGGTACGTGCGCCGTTCGTGAGCTCGCGCGTAGCGGTTGTTTGAAACCCGGATCCGGGCCGATGGCGAGAACCAAGACCTACACGGGTGCCACCCGGGACGACGCGATCCGCGAGGCGGCGCGCGATCTAGGGTGCGCGCCGTCGGAGGTGGAAGTCGCCGAGATCGTGACGCGCTCGTCCGCGGGAGCGGTCGAGAGCGCGGCGGTCGAGATCCGAGTGAACCTCCCCGCGGGCGCCGGTGGGCCGGCCGAAGCAACGCTGACGGAGGGCTTCCGTCAGCCGCGATCCGCGCCGCCCGACCCAAAGTCGACTTCGACGCACGCACCGCCCGCGACGCCGGCATCCGCGGCGGTGCCGACGGGGACCATGGGCGAGTCGTCGTCGTTCCCCGAGGCGCTGGCGCCCAGGGCCCAAGCGTTCTTGCGCGAGCTCCTCGGGCACATGGGTATCGAAGCGCGCCTGGACGTCGACTGGGACGGGGAAAACCTGTACCTCGACATGGTGGCCGAGGCGGGGGTCGGGGGCTTGCTGATCGGCCGACAGGGCCAGACGCTGGATGCCCTCCAGTACCTGGTGAACCGGGTCGTGCTGCCCGGCGCCGCGGCCCGCGGCCGCATCTACCTCGACACCGAGGGGTACCGTGCCAAGTACCGGCGGAAGATCGAGGATCTGGCGCGCAAGTACCGCGACGAGGCGATCCGTGCCGGCCAGCCGATCACGCTCGAAGAGTTGAGCGCTCGCGACCGTTGGATCATCCACCAGGCCTTGCAGGATGACCGGAGCGTCACCACACGCAGCGTGGGCGACGAGCACGACCGCAAGCTCATGATCATCCCGCGCTGACGGGCTGCCAAAACTCGCTTCGCTCGTGTTCAGCAGCCCTCTTCATGTTTCCTCGGGGGTCTGTTCCAGACCCCCGCCCCGCAAAAAGCGCGGTTTTTGCGGGCTTCCACCCCCAAGTCGGCTCACTTCGTTTGCCGATGCGCCTCTGGCGCGTGCCCCTTTTCCGCCCGCCAACTAGCGGGAGGAGAGCGAGAAGTGCAGTCGCGCGACACGATCGCGGCGCTCGCGACCGCGCCGGGTCAGGCCGCCGTCGCGGTGCTGAGAGTGAGCGGCGCCGAGACCCGCGCGCTGGTCGAGGCCGCGCTGCGCTTTCCGTCGCGCTCCGAGGGGCTGTCACACCGGCGCGCGCAGCGCGCGGCACTCGTCGATCCGAGTGACGCGAGCGTGATCGACGAGGTGCTCGTCACCTTCTTCGCAGCGCCCCACTCCTACACCGGCGAGGACCTGGCCGAGATCGGTCTTCATGGGAACCCATGGATCGTGGCGGAGGCGCTGCGGATCCTGACTCGCCTCGGCGCGCGTCCCGCGGCTCCGGGAGAGTTCACGCGCCGCGCGTTGCTCAACGGCAAGCTCGATCTGGCGCGCGCCGAGGCGATCGCCGAGCTGGTGCTCGCGCAGTCGAGCGAGGCGGCCAGGCTCGCCGTTCGGCAGATCGGCGGCGCGCTTTCCAACCGCTATCAGAAAATCCACGGAGCGCTCACGAACATTCTGAGCTCATTGGAAGGCCCGCTCGATTTCCCCGAAGAGGCCGGCGACGATGACCGCGCGGCCTCGGACCAGGCAGCGGCGAGCTTGGGCGAAGTGATCGGCGAGCTGCGGGAGCTGGCGGCCAGCCATGCGCTGGCCGAGCGAGTGACGGGCGGTGTCGAGATCCCCATCGTGGGCCGACCAAACGTCGGAAAATCAAGTATTTTCAATGCCTTACTTGATCACGAGCGAGCCATCGTCAGCGCTCGGGCGGGCACCACGAGGGACACGATCGAAGCACCCATCCAGCTGGCGGGCCGGCTCGCCAGGCTCGTCGACACCGCCGGCTTCCAGACGACCGACGACGAGCTCGAGGCCGAGGGCGTGCGGCGCGGCCAAGAGCGGGTCGCCCGCGCAGACCTGGTGGTGCTGGTGCTCGACGCCAGCTCGCCGCTCAGCGACGGCGACGCGAACCTGGTACACGCCCTCGCCGGACGCGCGATGCTGCCGGTGCTGAACAAGATCGATCTGGCGCGGCGCATCGGCGCCGCCGAAGTACTGCGCCTCGGAATCCCCTTCCCCCCCGTCGAAGTGTCGGCGCGCACCGGTCTTGGTCTAGATCGCTTGCGCGCGGCGCTAGCCCGGGAGGTGTCCGGCGCTGGTGCAGCGAGCCGGGGGTCTAGCGTCGATACACCCGTGACCAGCGCCCGCCAGCATGGCTTGCTGGTGCGCGCCGTGGGTGAATTGGAGCACGCTGCGGCGAACGTCGGTGCCGGTGCTGCGGAACTCTCCATCGAGGACGTGCGGGCGGCGCTGCGGGTCCTGGAAGAGCTGGTGGGTAAGGTGGCGAGCGAGGAAATCCTGGACGGTGTCTTCGCGCGCTTCTGCATCGGCAAGTAGAACGGTCCGCATGTTTCACGTGAAACACGACAGCGCAGTGCGGCTGGTGCCAAAGCTAATAGTCGTGGGCGGCGGCCACGCGGGATGCGAGGCGGCGCTCGCGGCAGCGCGCATGGGAGTGCCCACGGCGCTGGTCTCGCAGCGCCGCCACCAGATCGCGCGGATGAGCTGCAATCCGTCGATCGGCGGCACGGCCAAGGGCCAGCTGGTACGCGAGATCGACGCCCTGGGCGGCGAGATGGCACGCAACATCGACGCGACCGGTATCCAGTTCCGACGACTGAACACAGGCAAGGGACCGGCGGTGCGTGCGTCACGAGCACAAGCCGATCGGGGCGCCTATCTGGCGCGCATGTTGGCGATCCTCGAAGCCACGCCGAACCTGCGTATTGTCGAGGACGAAGCGGTCGGCGTCGACGTCGAAAGAGGCCGCGCCGCGGGCGTTTGGCTGGCTCAGGGCGGGCGGCTGGACGCCGAAGCAGTGGTGCTCACACCCGGTACTTTCCTGAACGGCGTGATCCACATGGGTGACGAGAGCTGGCCCGCCGGGCGGATCGGCGAAGCACCGTCGGCGCAGCTTCCCGCGAGTCTCACGGCGCTGGGACTGCGCACGGTGCGGCTCAAGACCGGCACACCGGCGCGCCTCGACGCCCGCACCATCCGCTTCGAGGGGCTCGACGAAGAGCACGGCGATGCCGCGCCGCGGCCCTTTTCGTTCTCGACCGAGCGCATCGAGCAACGCCAGGTGCCGTGCCACATCACCCGCACCACCGAGGAAACACACCGGATCATCCGCTCCAACCTGCACCGCTCGGCGATGTATTCCGGGCGCATCGCGGGCGTTGGACCGCGCTACTGCCCGTCGGTCGAGGACAAGGTGGTCCGCTTCGCCGAGCGGGCCAGCCACGTCGTGTTCCTGGAACCCGAGGGCTACACGTCGACCGAGATCTATCCCGCGGGCGTTTCGACGAGCTTGCCACGCGACGTGCAGCTCGCGTTCCTGCGCACCATCCCGGGCCTCGAACGCTGCGAGATGACGGTCCCCGGCTACGCGGTCGAGTATGACGCGATCGATTCCACCCAGCTCACGCCCGCCCTCGAGGTCCAAGACATCCCGGGACTCTTCCTCGCGGGGCAGATCAACGGCACGTCGGGCTACGAGGAGGCAGCAGCGCAAGGTTTGATCGCGGGGATGAACGCGGCGCTCCGAATCCAGGAGCGCGCCCCGTTGCTCCTGGGCCGCGAGGAGTCGCTGATCGGTGTCTTGATCGACGACCTCGTCACCCGAGGCACGGGCGGGGAGCCCTATCGCATGTTCACCTCGCGCGCCGAGTTCCGGCTCCACCTGCGCGAGGACAACGCCGACCTGCGCCTCGGTGGCCACGGCTTTCGCGCGGGCCTCGTGGACACGCCCACGCTGGCGCGTGTCGACGCGCTCCGCGACCAGATCCGCGCCGCGCGCTCGCTCCTCGAAGGGACCCGCCTCACGCCCACGGATGGGCTTCGAGCGGCGCTCGGCGAAAACGGCCTGCCGCCTCTTCGGTCGCCGGCTAGTGCATGGGAATTATTGAGCTTTCCTCGAACACAACACCGCCAGCTGGTGGCCGCGGGAATCACCCCGAACGAGCCGCCGCGGGTCGTCGAGCAACTCGAAGTCGAGGCCAAATACCAGCGCTATCTGGAGCGCCTCGCGGACGACGCGCTCGAGCAGCAGACCTGGGAGCGGATCACGATTCCGGCCGGCTTGAGGTTCGGGACCGTGGCCGGACTCTCGAATGAGGTGCGTGAGAAATTCGACCAGGTCCGCCCGCTCACGGTCGGTCAGGCGCGTCGGATCGCCGGCGTCACTCCGGCATCGATCGAAGCGTTGGTGACCCACCTGCGACTGACGCCGGCGCAAACGTCGAGGCAAGCCCCAGCCGATCACGATCGCGCCGAACCTGCCATCCACGATAGCGTTCCCAGGGGATCTGGCACGCCATGACCCGGCGCTCGCGCGACGCCCACCAGACGCGACGAGCCAAGTCATCACGCGCCCCCGTGCGCCGGCCCGCGGCGCAGGGCTCGGACGAGTCGTTGCTGCGCGACACGCTCGCGGCGGCTGCAGCGGAGCTCGGTGTGCGGCTCGCCGGCGAGGCGCTCGACTTGCTCGCTCTTCACTATCGCGAGCTGATGCGCTGGCGGCGGCGCGCCGACCTGACCTCGCTGGCGGATGCGCGCGCCATCGCGATTCGCCACTTCGCGGACTCGCTGTCGCTGGTGCCGCGTGTTCCCAGAGGACTGCGCGTGGTGGACCTGGGCTCGGGTGCGGGCTTCCCCGGAATTCCACTCGCCGTCGCGAGGCCCGATCTCGACGTGACGCTGCTCGAGAGCCGCGAAGTGAAGCTCGCGTTCCTGCACCACGTCGTGCAGTTGCTGGGCCGCGCCAACTTGCACGTGGAGCGCGCGGCGTATCCGCGACCGGACTCACAGGCGGCGGCGTCCACCGCTCGCTTCGACGCCGTGGTCGTGCGCGCGGTCGCCGGGGTCGCGTCCACGCTACAGCTTGCAAGCGACCTGGTCGCTCCAGGCGGACGAGTGTTCCTGATGCGTGGCCCATCCCGCGCGGGCGAGGAGGACATCCAATCGTTGCCGGAGTGGGGTGTCACCGCCGAGCATCGTTTGACGCTGCCGATCGAATCGTGCGAGCGCCGAATCGTGGAACTGGTGCGCGCGAAAACGCCTTGTTTCACGTGAAACACGCGTGCTTTGTACGCACGTTGCCGCGCGTGTGCTAAAGAAGGGCACGCGACGGGAACGGCTCACAGAGTCCACCCTGTTGTGGTCAATTTGCACTCGACACACAATATGTAGTAGAAGCGCACCCATCGAGGGTGCTGTCGTGTGCAGGCTCAAAGCGCGGACCGAGGACCCGATCGCAGCGAAGGGATCGCACGGGCATGGGACGCGTCATCAGCATCGCGAATCAGAAGGGTGGGGTCGGCAAGACGACCACGGCCATCAACCTCGCCGCGTCGCTCGGCGCGGCCGACCACAAGGTGCTGCTGGTCGACCTGGACCCTCAGGGCAATGCGACCAGCGGTGTCGGCGAGCAGCGCGATCAGTCGAACGTGAACGTGTTCCAGGCGATGTTGGGTGCCCACCCGTTGCACCTCGCCATTCGGCACACCGCGTTCGCGAACGTCGACTTGCTGCCCTCGTCGTCGGATCTGATCGGCGCCGAGCTGGCGCTCATCCAGCGCGACGACCGCGAGGATCTGCTGAAGCGCGCACTGGCGCCGGTCCGCGACCGCTATCCCTTCGTGCTGCTCGACTGCCCACCGTCTCTGGGGATGCTCACCGTGGGCGCCTTCGCGGCGTCCGACGGTGTGCTGGTGCCGGTGCAATCCGAGTACTACGCGATGGAAGGGCTGTCGCAGTTGCTCGCGACCGTGGAGCGAGTGCGCGAGGTGCTGAATCCGGCGCTCGAGATCGACGGCGTGCTGCTCACCATGTACGACCCACGCAACAACCTGGCGCGGCAGGTCGAGCAAGAAGTGCGCAACCAGCTCGCCGGGCGGGTGTTTTCCACGGTGGTGCCGCGCAACGTGCGGCTCAGCGAGGCGCCGAGCTTCGGCAAGCCCGCGCTCTACTACGACGTTCGTTCGAGCGGCGCCCAGGCCTACCAGTCGCTGGCGCGCGAGCTGCTCGCGGGAGGTAGGGAATGACCGAGAGTGCCGGAGCCTCGCAGTCGGATCGAGCAATGCGCCATCAAGGGCTGGGCCGTGGCCTTGGGCTGCTGATTCGCGATCGCACCCCCGAGCCGCCGGGGCGCAAGCTGCTGTCGGTTCCGATCGAGCAGCTGCGGCCCAACCCCAATCAGCCCCGCAAGCGCTTCGACCCCGCGGCGCTCGCGTCGCTGGTCGAGACGGTGCGCGACCGCGGAGTGCTTCAGCCGATCCTGGTGCGACGCACCGACGAGGGCTACGAGATCATCGCGGGCGAGCGTCGCTGGCGGGCCGCCGGCGCCGCCGGCCTGATCGAAGTGCCGGTGGTCGTCACCGACGCCGACGAGGGCGCCAGCTTCGAGATCTCGCTGATCGAGAACCTGCAGCGCAGCGACCTCGATCCCATCGAGGAGGCCGAGGCGTATCGGCGTCTCGCCGACACGGCGGGGCTGAGTCACGAGGACATCGCGACCCGCGTGGGCAAGGACCGCGCCACGGTCACCAACTCGATTCGGCTGCTCAAGCTCCAGGACGAAGTCCGGGCGCTGCTCGCGAGCGGGGCGCTCTCGCCCGGCCACGGACGAGCGCTGTTGGGGGTCGAGTCTCAAGCGCAGCAGTTGCGCCTGGCGCAGGAAGTGGTGGCCGCGGGTCTCTCGGTGCGCGAGCTGGAGCGCCGAGTCCAGGGCCAGCGCCGCGCACGTCCGCGGGGCGCCGCGCGGGGCCGCGCGAGCTCGCCGGACGTGCGCGCGATCGAGCGTGAATTCGAGCACGCTCTCACCCTGAAAGTACGTATCACCCAGGCGCGTCGCGGCTCGGGCGGCAAGATCGAAATCGCTTATTCATCGCTGGATGAGTTCGATCGGATTCGCGATCGAATTCTCGGCGGCGAATCGAATCAGCATCGCTAAAATGTTTTGTGAATAGGGTTAATACTAGTCGGAAAACACGCTTGCACCACGCAATGGGAAGCGCTACAAGAAGTTCCACTCACCACAAGGAGGATGGGATGTTCGGACGCTCGACGGACGATCGCAGCAAGACGCAGGATCCTCGAGAGGCGGCGCCGGCGCGCGTGATCGCGCCCGAGTCGGTGCGCAGCGAGCCGCAGCTTCGCGAGGCTCCGCCGGTGGTGGCTCCGCCGGTCGAGACCAAGGCCTCCGGCGAGGTGAGTGCCTACTTCGGCAAGGGAAGCAAGATTTCGGGCAAGCTCAATTTCGAAGGCACCGTTCGTGTGGACGGCCGAGTCGACGGCGAGATCCACGCGAAGGACACGCTGGTCATCGGCGACAGCGCCGAGGTCATGGCCGAGATTCACGCCACGTCGATCGTGGTGCGCGGCTTGGTGCGCGGCGACATCCACGCCAGCAAGAAGCTCGAGATTCGCGCCCCCGGGAAGCTCTACGGCAACATCTCGTCACCGGCGGTGGTGATCGAGGAAGGCGTCATCTTCGAGGGGAGCTGCACGATGGAGAACCTCGGAGCCAAGGCGCAGGCGCAGGTGAAGCCGCTCGGTCGCAAGGATGGCAAGGACGAGGGGCCGGCCACGGACCGGCTGCCGCAACAGGCCAAAGAGGTCGGCTGAGCTGCGTTTCCTCGGGGGTCTTTTCAGGACCCCCGCCCCACGGAAAGCGCGGTTTTCGCGGGGCCCCACCCCCAAAGGCGCTCGCTTCGCTCGCGGGCGCCTCTCGGCGCCGGCGCGAGCGGTCAGTTTGTGCGTGGGCTTGGGGTAAGGGCGCCCCCGGGTCGGCTGACATGGGGATTGCCTCCCGGGCCGAGGTGGATGTCGCCAAGGCATGGTTTGACGCGTTCGAAATCCGTGTGCTATCTCCCGCGCTTTGACTCGGGCGGCTTGGCCGCAACCGCCTGCAAGCTCTGAACAAAGCGGCTCTCGGCTCCGGTGAAGGGGCGAGGGCCTGCCCGGGAAACCGGCGGCGAGTGCCGCCGTTCCTCGCCGGGCCCGCCGGCCGCGCGGTCCATCCGCCGCAGCGGCCGACGGAATCGACAAGCGCGCGCACTCAGCGTGCCACCGCGGGGCCGACGAATGCCGAGTTTCCACGAGATCCAGCCACACATCCTCCCGGTCCTCGGGCAGATGGCGGTATTTCTCGTCGCGGTCGGCGTCATCAATTCTTTGATCCTCCGTCCGTTCTCGCAGACCCACACCGGTCGCGAGAAGCGAGTGACCGATACCCGCGCCACCGCGGAGCGCGAGACGGCGCTCGCCGGCGAGCACCGCTCGACCTACGAGGCGAGACTCGCCAAGGGGCGCGAGCAGGCCGACGCCAAGCGCCAAGAAATCCGCGGCGCGGCCCAGGCGCACGAGCAAAAGGTGCTGGGCGACGCCATGGCGACTGCGGACGAGATGCTCACCCGCGCGCGCGAGGAGCTCACGACCCAGGTGAGTGCGGGCCGAGCCTCGCTTGCCGCGGAGGCGCGTGACATGGCGCGCGAGATGGCGACCCGCGTGCTGGGGCGCGCACCATGAAGACGCGGTCCCTCGTTTCTCACGTCCTGGCGACCACCCTGGCGGTGGTGTCGGCGCCCGGTCTCGCCGCGGCCGCCGAGCACGGCGGCGATCACGCGAGCTTCGGCTGGTACATCGCCAACTTCGTGGTGCTGCTGGTCGTGCTCGGTTATTTCGGCCGTAAGCCCGTCACCAACTTCCTGGTGGAGCGGAAGGAGGCGGCGCTGGTCGAATTGCGCGCCGCCGAGAGCGCCCGCGACGATGCCCGCGCCAAGCTCGCCGAGTACGAAGCGCGCTTGGGCCGCATCGAGAACGAGGTCGCGACCATCCTGAGCGAGACGATCCAGGGCGCGGAAGCCGAGCGCGACCGCATCCTGCGCGGCGCCGAAGAGGCCGCCGAGCGGATTCGCGGGCAGGCCAGCCTGATGCTCGAGCAGGAAGTGCAGCGGGCTCGCCAGCAACTCGCCGACGAAATGACCGAGGCTGCTTCACGCGAGGCGGCGGCGCTGGTGCGGCAGAGCTTCGGTGCGGGCGATCAGGATCGACTGGTGCAGGAATTTCTCGCCGTGCGGGCCAAGCAACTATGAGCGAAGACCGCGTGGGCCGGCGCTACGCGCGCGCCCTGTTCGAGATCGCACTCGAGGACGCCGCCGTGGACGCGGTGGCCGCCGAGCTCGAGGCCATCGCCGGAACGCTCCGCGAGTCGGCGGAGCTGCGCCAGGTGTTGGCCTTTCCGACGACGACGGCCGAGGTCCGGAAGAACATCTTCGCCGCGGTGGCCGATCGCCTCGGCACCGGGCAGGCGGTGCGGAACTTCGTGCAGCTGCTCATCGACCGCAACCGGATGTCGGCGTTCGAGGCGAGCCTCGCGTACTACCGCACGCTCGCGGACGAGCATCTGGGACAGGTGCGCGGCGAGCTGACCACGGCACGACCGCTCACCGAGGACCAGCTCGGCGCGGTGCGCAGCAAGATCGAGACGGCATTCGGCAAGCGCCTGCTGCTCGAGATCCGCGAAGATCCGAGCCTGATGGGCGGGATCGTCGTTCGGGTCGGCAATCTGCTCTTCGACGGCAGCCTCAGGACGCGACTCGAGGGAATCAAGCGGGCCATGACCGACTCGGCCCACGGCTGAGACGGTCTCCGAGCAAGGAAAGGACTCATCGATGCAGCTTCGGGCCGAAGAGATCTCCAGCATCATCAAGGACCGCATCCGCAACTACGACCGTGGCGTCGAGATCGCGGAGACCGGCACGGTGCTGTTCGTCGCCGACGGCGTGGTGCGCATCCACGGGCTCGACAAGGCGATGGCCGGCGAGCTGATCGAGTTCCCCGGCGACCTGTTCGCGATGGTGCTCAATCTCGAGGAAGACAGCGTCGGCGCGGCGCTCTTCGGCGAGACCCATCACGTCAAGGAAGGCGACACGGTCAAACGCACCGGCCGCATCGCCGAGGTGCCGGTGGGCGACGCGGTCGCGGGGCGCGTGGTGAACGCGCTGGGCGTGCCCATCGACGGTCTCGGTCCGATCCAGACCCAGGAGTACCGCCGAATCGAGATCAAGGCGCCCGGCATCGTGGCGCGCCAGCCGGTGAAGGAACCGCTGCAGACCGGCCTCAAGGCGATCGACGGCATGATCCCGGTGGGCCGCGGCCAGCGCGAGCTCATCATCGGCGACCGCCAGACCGGCAAGACCGCGGTCGCGCTCGACGCCATCATCAACCAGAAGGGCCAGGGCGTTTACTGCTTCTACGTGGCGATCGGCCAGAAGCAGTCGACCGTGGCGCGCGTCGTGGATCGCCTGCGCAAGGAAGGCGCGATGGAGTACACGACGGTGGTGTGCGCCAACGCCAGCGATCCGGCGCCGCTCCAGTTCATCGCGCCCTACACCGGCGTCACGATGGGCGAGTACTTCCGCGACTCGGGCCGCCACGCCCTGTGCATCTACGACGACCTGTCGAAGCACGCGGTCGCGTACCGGCAGCTCTCGCTGCTGCTGCGCCGGCCGCCCGGACGCGAGGCGTTCCCCGGCGACGTCTTCTATCTGCACAGCCGGCTCTTGGAGCGCGCCGCCAAGATGTCGAACGAGCGCGGCGGCGGCTCGCTCACGGCGTTGCCGATCATCGAGACCCAGGCCGGCGACGTGTCGGCCTACATCCCCACCAACGTCATCTCGATCACCGACGGTCAGATCTTCCTCGAGACCGACCTCTTCTATTCGGGCGTCCGTCCCGCGATCAACGTCGGTATCTCGGTGTCGCGCGTGGGCGGCAACGCTCAGATCAAGGCGATGAAGTCGGTCGCCGGCACCCTGCGTCTCGACCTCGCGCAGTTCCGCGCGATGGAGGCGTTCGCCAAGTTCGGCAGCGACCTCGACAAGGCGACCCAGCACCAGCTCAATCGCGGCCAGCGCCTGGTCGAGCTCTTGAAGCAGGGCCAGTACCAGCCCATGCCCGTCGAGCGCCAGGTGGTGTCGCTCTTCCTCGGCACGACCGGCGCGCTCGACGACATCGCGGTCGACAAGATCGGCGCCTTCGAAACGGGTTTCCATTCATTCATCGATGCCCGCCACGGCGACATCTTCACCAAGATCCGCGACGGCAAGGTCCTGACCGACGACCTCAAGGCCTCGATCAACAAGGCCGCCAGCGATTTCAAGGCCGAATTCGCGCGGACCGCCAAGGCGTGAGCGTCTCGCGTGACGCCGACCCACGAGTCCCACACGCCGACGGCCCAGACGTAGATCACGACGAGGACGAACCGTGCCGAGCCTGAAAGACATCCGGCGCCGGATCACCAGCGTCAAGAACACGCAGAAGATCACCAAGTCGATGAAGATGGTGTCTGCGGCCAAGCTACGGCGCGCCGAGGACGCGGCTCGCCGCTCGCGGCCCTACGCCAGCGAGCTCAACGGAATCCTCGGCCAGCTCCTCGCGGGCGTCGACGAGGAGGCCCATCCGCTGCTGGCGCAGCGTCCGATCGCGAAGACCGCCTGGGTGGTCGTCACCTCGGATCGCGGCCTGTGTGGCGGCTTCAACAGCAGCCTGCTGCGCATGGTGGAGCGTGAGGTGCGCGACGAGATCGAGCGCAAGCTCGAGCCCGGGATCTGGGTGGTCGGCAAGAAGGCGCGCGAGTACTTCGTGCGGCGTCAGTTCACGATCCGCGGCGAGATGATCGGCGTCGCCGCTGCGCCCACCAGCGCCGACGCGGCACGGATCGCGGCGGGCGCGATCAAGCTCTTCACGTCGGGCGAGGTCGACGAAGTCGCGATCGTCTACAACGAGTTCGTCTCGGCGCTCGTGCAGCGCCCCAAGATTCAGCGGGTGTTGCCGCTGGCGGCTCCCCGCGAGGCCGAGGGTGGTGCGAAGGGCAAGGAAGGCGGCGCCACCGAGGCGCTGGAGCCGCTCTTCGAGCCCTCTCGCGAGACGATGCTCTCGGTGCTGCTGCCGCGAGTGGTCGAGAACCGGATCTACCACGCACTGCTCGAGAGCGCCGCCGCCGAGCACGCGGCGCGCATGGCGGCCATGGAAGCCGCGACCTCGAACGCCACCGAGATGATCGACAGCTTGACCTTGCAGTTCAACAAGGCGCGCCAGGCCGCGATCACCAAGGAGTTGATGGAGATCGTGGGCGGCGCCGAGGCGCTGGCGTCCGCTTGAGCGCCGCGGCGGCAAGCCAGACGCGATAAACGACGCGAATCGAAGACCCAACGAGAAGGCCAAAGAGAAGAAGGACGGGGAGGAACAGCGAATGGCCCACGGACCCACGGCTTCCGGAGCGCAGCGCACCGGCGCGATCTCGCAGGTCATCGGCGCGGTGATCGACGTCGAGTTCGCGAGCGGCGATCTGCCGCCGATCCTGAACGCGCTGACGCTCACCAATCCCGGGATCGACGACCGCCCCGACAACCTGACCGTGGAGGTTGCGCAGCACCTGGGCGAGCGGACGGTGCGCTGCATCGCGATGGACACCACCGACGGCCTTGTGCGCGGCATGCCGGTCAGGGACACCGGCTATCCGATCCGCATGCCGGTCGGCGCCGCGACCCTCGGCCGCATCATCAACGTCATCGGAGAGCCGGTGGACGAGGCGGGGCCGGTCGAGGCCGAGTCTTACTTGCCGATTCACCGCATGCCGCCGACGTTCCTGGAGCAGCGCACCTCGGTCGAGATGTTCGTGACCGGCATCAAGGTCGTGGACATGCTGGCGCCTTACTCGAAGGGCGGAAAGATCGGCCTCTTCGGCGGCGCCGGCGTGGGCAAGACCGTGCTCATCATGGAGCTGATTCACAACGTCGCCCAGGAGCACGGTGGCTACTCGGTGTTCGGCGGCGTGGGGGAGCGCACCCGCGAAGGTAACGACCTGTGGCTCGAGATGAAGGAGTCGGGCGTCATCGCGAAGACCGCGCTGGTCTACGGGCAGATGAACGAGCCGCCCGGCGCCCGCGCCCGTGTCGGTCTCTCGGCGCTCACCGTCGCGGAACACTTCCGCGACGCCGAAGGCAAGGACGTGCTGCTCTTCATCGACAACATCTTCCGGTTCACGCAGGCCAACTCGGAAGTGTCGGCCATGCTGGGCCGTATTCCTTCGGCGGTGGGTTATCAGCCGACGCTCTCCACCGACCTGGGCGAGCTGCAGGAGCGGATCACCTCGACGACCCGCGGCTCGATCACGTCGGTGCAGGCGATCTACGTGCCCGCCGACGACCTCACCGACCCGGCGCCCGCGACCACGTTCGCGCACCTCGATGCCACCACGGTGCTCTCGCGGCAGATCGCGGAGCTCGGCATCTATCCGGCGGTGGATCCGCTCGACTCGACGTCGCGAATCCTGGACCCGCAGATCGTGGGCGAGGAGCACTACGCGGTCGCGCGCGAGGTGCAGACCACCCTGCAGCGCTACAAAGAGTTGCAAGACATCATCGCGATCCTCGGCATGGACGAGCTGGCCGAAGACGACAAGCTGGTGGTCGCCCGCGCCCGCAAGATCCAGCGCTTCCTGTCGCAGCCGTTCTCGGTCGCCGAGCAGTTCACGGGCATGCAGGGTCGCTACGTGAAGCTCCCCGACACGATCCGGGGCTTCAAGGAGATCATCGAGGGCAAGCACGACGACGTGCCGGAGCAGGCCTTCTACATGGTCGGCACCATCGAGGAAGTCCTCGAGAAGGCCGAGAAGATCCGCGCGCAAGCCGCCTGAGCGGAAAAGTTTCTCCGGAGATTCTGATGGCCGCGAATGCGATCCAACTCGAGATCGTGACGCCCGAGCGCTCGCTCGTGAGCGCCGAGGTGACCGAGTTCGTCGGGCCGGGCTGGCTGGGTCAGTTCGGGGTCCGTCCCGGACACACCGCGATGGTGATCGCGCTGCGCGGCGGCGTGGTGACGTACACCACACTCGACGGTGTCGTGCACAAGATTGCGGTGGGGGGCGGCTTCGTGGTGGTCAAGCCCGACCACGCCACCATCCTCGCGGACGTGGCCGAGCCCGCCGAGGAGATCAACGTGGAACGCGCGCGTCAGGCCGAGGACCGCGCACGCAAGGCGCTCGAGGGTCTGGGTCCCAGCTCACCCGACTACGACCAGAATCGCCAGGCGCTCGATCGTGCCGCCGCGCGCATCGAAGCCGCGGCGTAGCGACTCCTCGGGGAGCTCTTCCAGCCCCGCCTACGAGGAACTCAGCGCGAAGCTGGCGCCGGTTCCAGCTTCCACAAGCTCACGTTCCTGAGCTTGCCGACGGGCCGCCACCGACCTCGGAGATCGCGCTCCAGCGCGCGTGTTTCGGTGGGAAAGAGCAGCGCGTACCACGTGTAGCCGTTCGCCTCGGTGCGTTCGCGAATGCGCTGAAACGTCCTGGGATTGAGCTTCGCGGCGTTCGCCACCGGCAGCTCGCTGTAGAGATAAACGGCGCCGCTCATCTGGCTCGCCAGGATCACCGACTTTTCGGGCACGACGCGCCGCGCCCACTCGACGGTCTCGGGATAGATCGACTCCAGATAGCCGATGTCGAGCACCCGCAACCTCGCGCTCCCGATCGTGAGCCAGCCGACGGCGAGCAGCGCCGCTCCCGCGCCGATCGAGCGCAGCGCTTTCACCGACACTCTCGCGCCGATCCACTCCGCCATCCGCCGAGCGAAGAGCATCGCCCCCACCACTAGCGCCGGAAACGCCGGCAGGAAGAAGCGCGTGAACCACCACGGCTCGTAGGGCATGTAGAAGCAGTGAAACAAAAACGGCGGCAAGAACCACAGCACCAGCACCAGCCGATTGCGCCAGGGGATGCTCCGCAACGCCAGCGATCCAAGCCACGCGAGCGGCACCCACGGCCCCAGCGCCACGGCGGTCCAGTAGGCATAGTGCCGAAACCGCACCGGGAAGTATTCGAGCCGGAACATCACGTCGGCCTGGCTCGCGGGTCCGTAGCCGCTCAGGATCGGGCTGCCGTAGGAGAGCCAGTTGTAGGTGAGCAGCACCGCCAGCACCGGTAGCCCGCCCAGACCGAACGCCACGATGGGACGCGGCGACCACGGCAGCACCGCCGCCAGAGTCAGGATCAACAGCGCGTTGCTGGGGCGCACGATCACCGCGATCCCGAACGCGAGACCGGTCGCGGCGGCCCACCGCCAGCTTCGCCGCGCACGGAGCGCGAACAGCACGGTGGCGAGCGCCCACGTGGTCGCGAGCACGTCGCTCATCGGCTGGAGCGCCAACAGCAGCCACGTCGGACACAACCCGAGCAGCAACACGCCTGCGAGAGACCAGCCCCACGAAAGTCCGAGCTCGAGCCCCAGTAGGAAGAGGAGTCCGAGCGCCATGGCCGAAGCCAGCGGCGTTACCAGAAAGGGACCGATCTTCTCGGTGAACAGGAAGCCCAGCGCGGCCATGTGGAACGGGAAGCCCGCCGGGTAACTGGGCGACATCGTCCCCGGAACGCGCCCGTGCGCGAACCCCAGCGGAATGAAGATGGAGGTGGTGCGCCGATCCTGTCCGATCTCGCCGGGTACGCGAACGGGTACCCCCGCCTGACCGTGGAGCAGCATGCGCGCGCTGCCCAGGTAGCCGGCGCTGTCGGAGCCGCCCGCGCTGTGGCTTCCCGCCACGGCGAGGAACACGGCGTAGAGCGAGAGCCCGATCGCGAGCGCCACCACCACCCGCCTGGGGACAGGCCCCGAAACCGAAATCATTGCGGGAGGATGAGAGTGGCGACGCGCGCCTTGCCTGTGGAGGGCGCGCTCGGTTATCCCGTTGACGCGCTCGATCCGTACCACCGATGGACGAGGTGAGACGAGGTACCACGCCTCGCACCGGACTCCAACACGGCTTCGTGACCGGCAGCCGTCGAGCGCGATCCTCGGATCAGCACGGCATTCCCGAGCGGCGAGGTTCCCTCGTCGCGGTCTTCGCAACCCCCGGTTGACGCAATGCAGCACGAACCATCCGGCGACGCCTACGACATCGTGGTCGTGGGTGGCGGTCCGGCCGGCACCGCGTTCGCGAAGACCGTGCTCAACCTGGGCGCGCCGTGGCGCGTGCTGCTGATCGAGAAGGAGCGGTTTCCGCGCGACAAGATCTGCGGCGACGGGCTCACGTATCGATCGATTCCGCTGGTGCGCGAGATCTTCCACGATCTGCCGGATCTCACCCCGTCGCGCAGCTTCACCGGCAAGCAGGTGCTCTTCTATCCGGGCGGGCACACGCTGCGCCGCGAGGCCGAGCAGCTCGACGTGATCCCGCGTGAGGTGTTCGACACCGCGCTCTGGAACGCGATCGCGGGTACGCGCATCGAAACCCTCGAGGACGCGACGGTCGAGGAACTCACGTTCGAGAACGGTCGCGTCGTCGGTGTGCGCGTCACGACGGATCAGGGCACGCGCGACATCCGCTGCCGCTGGCTGCTCGGCGCCGACGGCAGCCGCAGCGTGGTGCGCAAGAAGACCGGTTCCACGGGCGACGATCGAGTCATCCACGCGGTGCGCCAGTACATCCGCGGCATCGATCCCTCGGCCGACGGACTGCTCTTCTTCTTCGACATCGAGAAGAACGGCTATTTCTGGATCTTTCCGTTCGAGAAGGACGGCGAGCGCTGGGCCAACCTGGGCTACGGCAACTCGTTCGTGCCGGTGTCACTCAAGGATCGGTTCCGCGAGTACTGCGAGCGGCCGGAAGTGAAGCGCTTCCTGGGAAACGGCGAGCTGATCGGCAAGATCGAGGGCTTCCCGCTCAATCTCGCGCCGGTCAGCTGGATGCCGATGCGATTGCGGCGCCCGCGGCTCGCACGTCCGCTCTGGGGTCCGGGCTACTTCTTGCTGGGCGACGCGGCGTCGCTCATCCATCCGCTCTCCGGCGAGGGCATCTCCTTCGCGATCCAGTCGGGCAAGCTGGTGGCCGAGATCCTGCTCGACGAAGGCCTCCCCGACGATCGGAAGGGACGCGTCTACGAGGAGCGCATGCTCGAGTACGCGATGCCGCTCTTCACCAAGTTCTCGGCGTTCGCTGCGATCCGCATACCCGTGCTGCTGCCGAGGCCCCTCGGCCAGCTCTTCGTGCGCAGCGCCTCGTGGCTTCAGGCGCGCACTGGCTGGGGCGTCAAGTAGGTCGTTCCGTGAGCTCGCTCAAGAGTCTTCCCATGCGCGCGAGTGTGGTGCTGCTTGCGACGTTGCTGGCGCTGCTCGCCGGTTTCTGGGTGGCGCGGGTCGCCGGCGCTTCGAGCGGCGGCGCCGCATATGGTTTTCGCGCGACGGGCTTCGCCGCGGTCGCGGCCGGATTTTGCGTGGCGCACGGATGGGCGTGGCGCGGTGCGCGGTTCATCGCGACGTTCGCGGGGATCGCGATGGCCACCTCGGCGATCACCGAGATCATCGGCCTTCGGACCGGCGTCATCTTCGGCCACTATGCCTACTCAGCCGAGTTCCCGGCCAAGATCCTGGGCCTGCCGGCGGTGATCCCGGTGATCTGGTTCTCGATCTCGTATCTGTCGTTCGCGACTGCCGCTGCGATTAGGCGCGAGCCCAAGGGATCTCATGCGCGGATCGCAGCCGCGCTGTTGCTGAGCTATGACCTGGTGGCCGACCCCAACCATCTGTTTCGCGGTGGCTGGTCGTACACGCCGGCGGGATTCTTCCATGGCGTGCCGCTCCAGAACTTCATCGCTTGGTACGTGATCGGATGGGCGATGTTCTGGGTCCTGGATCGGCTGCGCGGATTGGACGCCCCTACGTCGCCGGCGCCGACGCGGTTGATCTCACTGGCTTGGGTGGGCTACCTGGCGATCTTGGTCCACGAGATCGCGTTCGCGGCCTTTGTGTCGCGGCTTCCAATTCTGGCCGCGTCGGGATTGGTCCTGGTGGTGAGCTGTGTTTGGGGGCTCGTGCGTGGCTCGAGAGCTCAGGGACAAACGCCGCCGCGCGAGAACGTGGTTGCGCAGCCGCTTGACAGCCGCGCGGCACAGGGCTACCGGTAACCGCGAGCAGCACGCAACGCATCGCGAGGACTGTTCATGACCGCAAGCGCCGCCGACATGCCAGCGTCACGCAGCGACTCGATGTCGTGGACCTCGGTGGTCTTGGACCACTGGCGAAGTCTGCGACCCGCGGAAGTGCTGCTCATGACGAGCTTCCCGATGGCCGGGTTCCTGCTGAGCCGTCCAGGTCGCGCCGGCCTCGCCGACGTGCCCGCGCTTCTCACGTGCCTGGTCGCGAGCTTCTGTGTCGCCGGCTCGGCTTACGTGTTCAACAGCCTCGAGGGACTGCACGCCGATCGCCTCAACCATCGCCTCGCCGATCACGCGCTGGTCGCGGGCCGCGTCACCGAGTCGTCGATGCGCGGGCTGATGATCGCTCTCGGGGTCGTCGGTCTGGCGGCGTTCGCGTGGCTGGGACCGGCATCGGTGGTGATGGCGGCGGCGGTGCTCTTGTGGGGCTACCTCTACAGCGGCCGGCGCTTCCGTGGAAAGGAGCGCCCCGGCATCTCGTCGCTCCTTCACTGCGCGGGCGCGGCGTCGTTCTTCTTCGCCGGCGCGGGCTCACGCCTCGGCACGCCGGTGCCGCTGGTGGGCGCGGTGCTGCTCGCGATCCTGTTCGCGACCGGCCATCTCCACCACGAGATCGTGGACTACGAAGCGGATCGTGAGGCGGGGCTGCGCACGCTCGCGGTGCGCTACGGAGTGCGAAAGTCGCTGTGGCTCGGCAGCTCTGGTTTCCTGCTCTTCTACGTACTGGTGGCGCTCGCGTGGTATCGCGGCTGGTGGCCCGCGTCACTGGCGGCGCCGTTTCTCCTGGGTGCGATCGCTCACGCGGTGGTGCTCAAGTGGTGGCTTGCGCGCACCTCCGAGGGGCGCGGCGTCTACACCTATCGCTCGTTCTACCGCGTGCTGTTTCTCGGGATGGCGGCGGTCGCCGGCATTCTCTATCTAGCTACCGGCTGACGGGGCCACCGAGAGACCGGTGGCCCTCCAGGGCTGGTTGTGCCAACACCGGCTGGAGGCGCGTCGGTCCCTCGACGCGCCCACGTCGATCCGATCACTGCGCGATCTCCCACAACCGGATGTCGTGGATCGTCCAGCGGGCGGTGGGGGATGACCGGCCGAGCTGGCGCAGCTCCAATCGCTGGGTGGTCGTGGGCGGAAGCGGGATCGAGATCGAGGGGCTGGCCGGCGGAGTCGTGAGCGAGCGGACCAGCGGTACCAGCACGCCACCGCGGAACAGCTCCCGAGCGCCCTCTGAAGTCTCGGCCTCGATTGCGAGCACGCGCGGGTAGTCGGCGACCGCGTGCTGTGTCATCACAAGCTCCACACGCGATAGCGTGCGCGGACGATCCAGCTCGATCCGCAGCCACTCGTCGCCGCGTTGCGGTCCGTAGGTCCGCCAGCGCGTCGCGGGATCGCCATCCACCAGGTCGGCCACCGGTCCGCGCGCGTTGGACGCGAATGCGGACATCGCGCCGCTCGGTACCCGCGTCGCGCGCGCATCTTCCGCAGGCGGCGTCGCGGCCGCCGGCGCGAGCGTGAGCACGGTCACGAAGCCGAGCTCTTCTTGTTTCGCGATCTGCCCTTCGGTGGCCGCGAGCACCGCGACCGCCGGGTCCTCCCGCTGTCGATGCGGGCGATGGTGCACGAGCACGTAGCGCACCCCGATGTCGCGTAGCATCTCGAGCAGATCCTGCGCTTGCGCCGGTTCGTCGAGCGGCGTCCCCGATCCGGAGAGAAAGCGCGAAAGTGGCGACGCGTAGCCGCTGTAGCCGTTCACGATCGGATGCCCGTGGAAGAGCGTTTGCCACTGATAACGCAGCGTGGTCGGCACGTCGCGCAGTGACGCGCCGCCGTAGGGCAGCTCGATCGCGGCACCCGGCGGCGCATTGCGGAGCCACTGGTAGACCACGCGATCGCGCTTCCGGATGTTGGGGACATTGGTCTCCGCCAGGCCCGGCCACGCCTCGAGCACCAGCGCCGCGCCCAGCAGCACCGCGACGGGCACGCGCAGGCGGGGCGCCAGCCGATCGAAGAGCCGTGCCGCGCCGAGCCCCGCGAGCACCGCGAGCGCCAACATCACGACCACGCCCATCCGCGCCGGCACGCGGATGCCGTCGAGGCCGGGCACCACGTGCATGAGCCAGCCGTAGGGCGCGGTCGGAACCAGCACCCGGCCCCAGGCGCGGATCTCGGGACCGAGCGCCAGCACGGCGGCGAAGAGCGCGATCCACGCGTAGCGCTTGCGAATCGTGAAGAAATCCCACAAGCAGCGCGCGGACTCCACGCCAGTTTCCGCTTCCTCCGCCCGGCGCCGCGCCAGGAACGCCGCCGCCACCAGCAAGCCGATCACCGCGCCCGGAAAGAGCTCACCCTCGGGCTGCGCATGACCCAGGAGGAGAGGCGCGGTCGCGACCCGCCGGTCCGCGTACAAGAACGAGCCGAGATCGGCTCCGAAGGCGCGCACCTCGTTCTCGAGCCGCACCAGACCTTGTTCGCCGCGGACGCGGTAGTAGGCGTGCAGCGCCGGCGCCAGCAGCGCCACCACGCATGCGCCGGCGAGCGTCAGCTCGACCAAACGCCGCCAGCGGGTCGTCCGCTCCGCGAGCACCTCGCGCACGATCACGACCGCCACCGGTAGCGCGAAGAAGTAGATCAAGTAGCCGTTCGAGAGGGACTGGATCAGGTAGCAAAGCGCGAACGCGATCAGCGCGCGCCGCGATCCCGAACGCGCATAGCGGTGCAACGCCGCCAGCCCGAGCGGCATCCAACCGCTCATCAGCATCTGCAGGTGGACCAGGTGCGCGGTCCGGAACGGCGAGAACGCGTATGCGAGTGCCGCCAACGCCGCGGCGTCGCGACGCTCGGTGAGCATGCGGACCAGCACGTACATGCCGCCGCCGGCGAGCACGAACGACGCCAGGAACGCCGCGTCGTAGACCAGCACCGCGTTGCCGGTCGCCCACTGCAACGGAGCGGTGAAGAGCGCGATGCCGAGCAAGTTCTCCGAGTACGCGAGCGTCAGCGGATAGGGATGAAAGATGGGCGCGTTCCACAGGCCGGCGAGGGCGTGACGCAGCCGCTCGGCGTCCCACGCCAGTATCCAGGCATTGAGCACCGGATCGCCGGGATCGCCCGCGATCGCGCGCTGCGCCTCGCGAGCCACGGGCCACGTGAAGAGCACCGCGATCGCGGCCAGGCCGCCGATCACGCAGGCCGCCTCGACCCCGCCCCATCGTGGGCGACGATCGATCCTCATCGCCGTCCGGCGTGCCGCGACGTTACCGCTTTGGAATCGTGTCGGTGCGCGGCTCGCCGGCGCCGCGCGCCACGATGCGCGCCTTGCCGTCCTTGATCACGACCTTGAAGTCGGGCCGTGCGCCCGGAGTGCCTTCGGAGATCTTGGCCGCGTGCTTGGTGAGCATGTCGGCGAGCTTCTCGCGCGAGACGCCCTCGGTCGACTCGTTGCACTTCTGCTTCGCGAGCATGTAGGCGCGGAACACGCGGTCGACGGTGTCGGAGTCGAGATTCTGATGTGCCTGGTCGGGTGCCGCGCCCGCCGGCCGCGCCGTGGCTGGTTCCGACGCACCGCGCTCCCGCTCCTTGAGATCTATGCGGAACCGATCGCGCTGGTAGGTGCCGTCCTCGATCTCGCGCAGGACCCGGTTCCAGTACTGCAGCAGCGTCAGGAACTTGCCCTTGATCTGCGCTACCTGGAAGCGCACCTGGGTGTTGGGGCACGGCGATCCCAGGATCGAATCGAGCTCTCTCTGGAACCGGCGCCGGTCGGGCTCGAGCTTGTCGACGCCCAGGAAGTAGCGCTCGTACGCCTTCCGCAGCTCCTCGAGGCGGGCGCTGAGGGCGCTCGCCTCCGCGGCCGTGACGTTTTCCTTGCCGCCCACGCATTCGCTCCGATCCCAGAGGAAAGGATCCGGCCGAAGAGGGTAGGCGGGGTCTCGGCGCCCTGTAAAGTCCAGAAGCGAGCCGCGCAAGAATTTCTCATGGCGTGTGAAGCAATCCCGTCCCTCGGTCGGGTCGGCGAGCCCGCCACTCGACGTTACCGCCGAACCGACTGCTCGCGCGGATCTCGTGCCAGGCGCCGAGAGGCGCCCGCGAGCGAAGCGAGCGTCTTAGGGGTGGGGCCCCGGACGGATTCACTCGGACGGGGCGGGGGTCTGGGTACAGACCCCCGAGGCAAGCTTGGTTGCTCCGCTTCGAACCCGCGCGCTAAATCGTCGCCGATGGTTCGGACGCTGCGCAAGGATTGCCAGTCCTGTGGCAAGCCGGGTTTCTACGTCGAGGGACGGCGCCGCACCTCGTGCTTTTACTGCGGCAAGCCGATCGTCTTGCCGGCCAGCCGCGGACAGGTGCTGGTCGACTTCACCTGTCCGCTGTGCGCGACCGTGTCGGAGGCCGGCGACACCGCGAGCGTCGCGAGCTGTCCGGGTTGCCGCGCCAGTTTCGCGCTCATCCACGACGGCGCGTTGCCGAGGCTCTGCGTCCGCGACCGGGTATCGCGGGCGCGTGCGGTGAAGATCGCCGAGCAGCGCGGCCGTGGCTCGATCGAGGAGGCGACGCTCTACTTCGTGCCGTACTGGCTCTACCAGGCGGCCGAGCTCGGCTGGGTGCTCGGCAACGAGACGATCGCCGAGGTGGGATCGCGCAAGCGGCGCGTCGTCGATCCCGCGCGCGAGGCGCCGTCGCGAGAGATCGTGGCCCCGGTGGGCGGCAAGCTCGAGTACACGAAGAAAGAGACCAGCCGCGCAGTGCGCGAGTATCTCGCCGATCCCGTCGGCGAACCGTTCGGGTGGAAGGCGTTCGCCAAGCACACCGAAGGCGAGATCCTGGCTCCCTTCGACGGCGGCGAGGCGGAGGCCCCCGCACGAGTGCTGGGCGCGGCATGGACCCGTGATGAAGCCCTCGCCGAGGCGACCAAGCGCGCGCAGGCGCGCGAGCTGGTCGACGAGCGCCAGATGTATCGCTTCTTCGAGCACCGGGTGTTGCTGCGCGAGGCGCTGTCGCTCGTTTACCACCCGTTCTGGGTGCTGTTCTTCGATCCGCCCGACGTGCCAGGGCGCGAATCGATCCCGCGCGACTGGATGGTGATCGACGCGGTCGCCGGCGACGTGACGCGTGAGCCGCAGGCCGGCGGACCGGCGCTCTTTCGGCTGGCGGTGACAGATCCGCCGGCACGCGCGACGCGCGCGATGCCGCTTCGTTGCCCGAGCTGCGAGGCGGCCTTCGAACGCGCCGAATCGGCCGCGATCCTGGTGTGCCCGAGTTGCCTGGCGCCGCTGGAAATGAGCGCGCAGGGTCTCACGCGAGTCGAGGCGCGCTTCGTCAAACCGCACGACGCTGCTGGTGACGCGAGCGCCGGCGGCGACGACCTCGTGTACGTGCCGGTGTGGCGCTATCGGGTCAAGGTCCGCGGCGAGCGGAAGGAAATGGCGAATCGCGCGCAGTGGAAGCGCTTTACGCGACCTCTCGATGCCACTCCCAAGCCCGGCGACAACAAGCGCTCGATCGTCTTCTACTCGCTGGCCGCGGGTGCGCCGGGAGCGGCGCGTCTCGACTCGCTGTCGCTGTCGCTCACGCGCCTCCAGCCCGACCTCGAGTTCGCGCCGCCGGTCGTGCGCCGCGCGCTGCCGGTCGCGTATTCCGCGGCCGACGCGCGGCGGCTCACGTTCTCCACCTACCTGACGCTCTTCCGTGACCTGACGCTCAAGAGCATCGACGGGCTCAAGCGCACTCAGATCACCGCGGAGCCGCCGGAGCTGATCTTCTATCCCTGCGTGAGCCGTCGCGGCGAAATCCGCGACCCCCGCATGGGCGTCACGATCCAGATGGGATCGTCCTGGAGCCCGGGCGGGAGCGCGGAGACCCCCGCGCTACGAGCACGACCCTCGTCGTCGTAGCGCCGGGGGCTCCGTCCCCCGGCGAAGACCGAAGAGCGAATCACTCCGGGAAGAACCACGGCAGGATGATGCCGCAGGTGACCTCGATGTTGTCCTCGTAGACGAAGGCATTCTTGCCCTGGATCTGAAACTCCATCCCGGTCGCGACGATCGCTGGGATCTTGAGCGGCAAGAGCGGCACGGAGATTTTTCCCCACGCCGCCCATCTCCATCCCTCGGCAACCAATTCGACGGCATCCACGAAGGTCGCGAACTCGGGAATGTTGCCCTGGATGTCCGCGGCCTCGGTCCAGTTGAAGACCGAACCGCCCGCGAGCCCGATGCCGAACAGCGAGTAGGACGCCTGGAGCTGGGCCGCGAACTGCGACCCGGGGTGGTAGCGATAGGTGGGAGCCAGGTCCGATAGATCCGGAAAGATCGGCCCCAATTCCTCGGCGGTCGCCGGGTCGACGGTCTCGAGGACGTCGATGAGCGTGCCTTCGACGGCATAGCCACCACCGGGCAGCGGCTGGGTGTGACTGGGCGGCAGCACCGAACGGAAGAGTGCCGCGAGCACCGGTTTGTCCTGCGAGGTGATTCGAAACGCCACGGGGTCGGTGAACGTGGTCGGCGACTTGCGATCGGTCTCCAGGTAGTACTGGTAGCCGAGCTCGAGAGTCCACGACAGGAACCCGAGGGGCGCCGGGAAGCGCCAGTCGATCCAGTGCTGTGCCTGGAAGCCCCACGACCCCACACCGATGTCGAGCTCGGGCCCGAGAGCGAAGATCAGCGAGTTGTTGGCGTCGGCGAGGTGGCCGGTGGGCGCCACGATCTTGAACGCCGTGGCCAGGCCGAGGTACTCGCTGCGCAGGTAGTCGGCACCGATTCCGAAGCTGAAGTCGCCGAGCTCCAGATCGTCGACCGTCTCGTCGACGTTGGGGCGCGGCCGACCGAAGAGCTCGATGGCCTGCCAGAGGCCCTCGAGCTCTTGCAGCGAGCTGGTGAAGTCGTTCGGAAAGAGCTGCGGCAGGATCGCGTCGAGCAGCGAGGCGGTGCTGGTCGGCGAGCTCAAGTCGGGCGGGGTGTACTGGACGTTGAACGTGGGTGAGAGTCTGCCGATCCCCTGCTCGGCGAAGAACGTGATGCGGTCCGTGATGCCGTAGAAGAACTGGAAAGTATGGGCTTCTCCCGTGCCCTTGAGGCCGAAGTCGAGCTTGCCCCCGAAGACCTCCACCGGCGCGAACGTGGGTCCCGGATCGCCTTCGGCATTGAAGCGCTCCTTCACCTTGATCGTCTTGTACTTGTACTGGAAGAGCAGCATCCCCTGGAGCGGCACGGCGGTGTTCCGCCACAGACTCTCGCGCTTGAGCACCTGCTCGGTGCGCCGGTCGAGCAGCTCGCTCCACTCGTCCCACAGCGACTCTTCCGCGGCCTCCGGCTCTTCGCCCGGCGGTTGCTCGCCGGGTGTCGTCGGCTGCTCAGCCTGACCGGCCGGTGCGGCACCTTCCTCGGCCGCAGGCTGCTCGGATTTTTCTTCTTCTCGGGACTTCTCGCGCTCTTCCATGCGCTCGTGCTGGCGCCGGATCAATTCTCCCGGTTGAGTCGATCGCACCTGCGCGAGCGCCGCGCTCGGAGCGAAGGTCGAGAGGATCAGCAGCCCAGCGGCCAGATAGAACGTGGCCGCGAGGCGCCGCGTGCATCGCGGATCGAGGCGCGAAATCGCACGGACGTCTTGCTTGTGCGAACTCATCTGGCCCCCCCGCGGGATTTCGAGACGTTCCGCTCGGCGAGGGCTTGTAGCACGGCATCGACCGCGGTGGTCAATGTCGGTCCCGTGGCGGGGCCAGGGCTCATCATCTGCTCGTAGTCGTAGGTGTCGTCCTCGAATTCGGCCGGCTCCATGATGTAGCCGAGCTCGTCGTTGCCAAGTCCCACGAGGAACGGGAAATCGGACGCCATCGCGGTCTTGTAGCGTCGGCCGAGGCTCGGAAAGATCTCGCCCGGCACCGTGAGCCACACACTCGGTCCCACGCGCCACGCCGTGACGTCGCTCGCCACGTTGTCGTCGTCATCGAGGATCACGTCCAGCAAGCCGACCCAGTGGAAAAATCTCCACCAGCCGTTGTCGAACGCGATGGGCACCGCGCGCGACACGGCGTGTAGCTCGTCGTGCACCTCGCCGTGCACCTCACCGTGCACCTCATCTGGGGCGGGCGACCACGTGACGCGATCGGGTGCGGCCAGCGCGGCCAGCGCCGCGTCGGCGATCCGTGTGCCGACCGCCTCCGCCAGCTCGAAGTCGTGCGGGCCGGTCTCCGGAATGCGTACGGTGACCAGCCCGCCGATCGCGCCGTTCACGTAGAGCGCGGTGCCGCCCAACGTCTGCTCGATGCGCCGCTCGAGCGGCGCAGGATAGTCCGCGGTCACGAGGGTGTTGTCGCGCCCCAGCGCTTCGGGGTGACAGGCCCAGCTCACCACGGTCGCGACTCCCGCGCCCGCCAAGTCGGTCCAGTGCATCACGGTGAGTGCATCGTCCTTGGACGAGGCGAGGTCGGGCCGATCCTCCGCGTGGATGTTGAACGAGGCGTCGGACGGAGCCTGCCCGCGCGCGAACGCGGCGGACGCCGGCCGCGCGCTGGTCGCGGCCTCGCCGACGCACGCGGCCGAGGCGGTCTTGATGCGCTCGATGTAGTCGGGATCGATCCCCGATCCCACGGGGACGATGAATCCGGGTCCCCAGAGCCCCAGCGTGTCGGGTGCCGCGTGCACGTGGGTCGAGGAGACGATCACGCTGGACGCAAAGTCGCGCGTGAGTCGCGAACGCAGATCCGCCACGTCGTGGTGCAGGAACCCGACGAGATCGAGGGTCACCAGCGCCAGCGGTAGGTGGCCGTCGTCGAGGTAGAGACAGCGCGCGTAGAGCGGATCGTGGACGCCCGTCGAGCGCCGGCCGGGACTGAAGCCCGCCAGATACGCAGGGCCCACGGGCGTGATGTCTGCTTTGGAGGCGCCGACCCAGAGCGTTCCTGCGGGAGGCGCACCGAGCCGCGTGTGCGCCTCGTCGATCGGGAAGCGAGTCGCGGCCGGTGGAGTGGGCTGCGGAGCTTTGGCGCAACCGAACGCCGCGAGCGCCGCAAGAGCGATCGCAAGAAGGCACGCGCCAGAGGCGCGTCGGCGAACGAAGTGAGCCGGCCTGGTCTTTTTCTTGGGGGGTGGAGCCCCGCAAGAGCCGCGCCTTTGGGGTGCGGGGTCTTGAAAGACCCCGCGAGATACGTGCGGGGCGGGGGTCTGGAACAGACCCCCGACGCAACGTCTCACTGCGTGACGCCGGGAATGTTGGGAATCGGTAAACCGAGGGCGAGGAGCTCCATGCCGAGCTTGTTCCGCATCTCGGCCTGCGCCTTGTTGATCGCGGAGCTCACGGCCGCGGAAATCAGGTCCTGGAGTAGGTCACGCTCGCCGGGGTTGAGGATTCCGGGCTCGATCTGGATCGACAGCACCTCGAGGCGCCCGTTCATCGCGACCTTGACCATGCCTCCGCCGGATGCGCCCTCGACGCGAATGGCGCCGGCGTCTTCCTTCATCTTCTCGATCTTGCCGCGCAGATCGCCCAGCATCTTGAGCGAGTCACCGAATCCCTTGCTCACGGGCGACCTCCCTTCTTGTCTTCGCCGGCGGTGTGCGGCTTCACGTCGACGACCTCGCCGCCGAAGAGATCGAGCGCCTGCTTGATGATGGGATCTTCGAGCGCGCGGGTGCGCATGGCGCGTAACTGCGCCACTTGCACGGGATCGGTAGGTGCGGCGGCTTTGGCCGATTTCTTGTTGGACGGCGCTGGCGGAGCGCTCTGGGCGGCGGCGGTCACGAGCGTGAGCTTGAGGCCGCGTCCCAGAGCGCGCGTCGCGGCTTGCTCCATGAGCTCGACGGTCGCCGGATCCTTGAGCTGGTCGAAGGTGATGCCGGGTTCCACCGACGCGATCAGGTGGGAGTCGCGGATCTCGAGTCCGCGCGCCCGGTCGAGCCAGCGCGAGAGTCGCGGCTCGTTTTCCTTCAGGTAGCCGACGAGCGTGGTCAGTTCCACGCGAGGGTCACCGGGCGGCGTGCTCTTCGATGCCGGTGTTTCGCGGGGAGTCTCTGCATCTCTCGTGGGAGTTGCGGGGGTCGCGGTCGTTGCGACTGGCCTGGGCGGGTCGGGCGGCCGTGCGGTCGATGATTCGGCGATGGGCGCGGCCCGAACGGGCGAGCCACCCCGCGAGGCGGACTGCGGCGCCGATGCAGGCGGCACGGATCGCGGTGCCGGACCACCGCTCCCGCCGGTGCCTCCGCCCCCGCCACCCAGACGCGCTTCGAGCGCTTCGAGGCGCGACACCGCTTCCGCGATCGGCCGCACCGGCGCCAGCAACGTCGCGCGCACCAGCGCGGTCTCCAGCGTGAGCCGTGGTTCCTCGGTGCGCTGCAGCTCGGTCTGGCAACGCAATCCCTGATCGATCCAGCGCACCACGTCTTCGAGGCTCGCGTCGCCGAACAGCTCGAGCCGCACCAGGTCGGCGGCCGAAGGCTTGGAGCCGCCGCCCGGAGCGGCCTTGGCGACCATCGCCGCGCGCAGTGCCTCCAGCAGCGAACCCAGGAACGACTTGAGATCGTGACCGCGCGCCACGACTTCGGCGATCACCGAAAGCATGCGGTCGGGATCGCGCGCCACGAGTGCTTCGACGGCGCTCTCGATGACCTCGACCTCGACTCCGCCCAGCACCTCGCGCACTTCCTCGTCGGTGACCGCGGCGCCGCCCGCGAACGCCAGCACCTGATCGAGCAAGCTCAGCGCGTCGCGCATGCTGCCGCGTGCCTCGCGCACGATCCACGAGCGCGCGCGCGGGCTCACCTTCACCTTCTCGCGCTCCAGGATGCGCCCCAGCGCGTTCGCGATCTCTTCGGTCCCGAGCTCGCGGAAGTCGAAGCGCTGGCAGCGCGAGAGAATCGTCTCCGGAACCTGATGTGCCTCGGTGGTGGCGAGCACGAACTTCACGTGCGCCGGCGGCTCCTCGAACGTCTTGAGCAGCGCGTTGAACGCGTGGCGCGTCATCATGTGCACTTCGTCGATGATGTAGAACTTGAAGCGCAGCCGCGCCGGCCGGTACGCGACGCCCTCAAGGAAGCGCTGTGCCTCGTCGACGCCGCGATGGGTCGCTGCGTCCACTTCGATCACGTCGACCGCGCTCGCCTCGGTGATCTCGCGGCACGCCGAGCACTCGTTGCAGGGCTCGGGCGCGGGTCCGCGATCGCAGTTGAGCGCCTTGGCGAGGATCCGTGCCGTGGAGGTCTTCCCCACGCCGCGGGTGCCGCAGAAGAGATAGGCGTGATGAACGCGATTGGTCTTGATCGCGTTCTGGAGCGTGCGCACTACGTGCTGCTGGCCCACGACGTCGCCGAAGAGCTGGGGACGCTCGCGCCTCGCGAGGACCAAGTAGCTCATGTTTCCTCGGGGGGCTGTTCCAGCTCCCCGCCCCGCAAAAAGTGCGATTTTTGCGGGGCCCCACCCCCAAAGCGGCTCGCCGGCGCGCCGCTGGCGCGTGCCCGTTGCAGCGTGCCGTTGACGCTCAACACCGGCCTGGATCGGCGCTCACCCCTCCAAGGGTGGCAACCGGACTGTCCGCGGCACATGGAGTCACCCGCTACCGCTGCTTCCTTCCGGACCTGACGGGGTTCACGGAACTCCATTGCGCGGGGCCCGGCCACCACCCTTCGAGGGGCGGCGCGGATCCTTGGCGGAGAGAGTGGGATTTGAACCCACGGTACCCCTTTTGAGGATACACACGATTTCCAGTCGTGCCCCTTCAGCCGCTCGGGCATCTCTCCTCGATCTGGCGGAGAGAGAGGGATTTGAACCCCCGGTGGGGTTGCCCCCACAACGGATTTCGAGTCCGCCGCCTTCAGCCACTCGGCCATCTCTCCATGGTTACTGCCGTCGCGTCTCTGCGTTCCTCGTTCGTCTCTTTCTCGCGTTTTCCGTAGCGGCGGGGCT
>JADMIO010871478.1_pt1 | contig 45655 bp, 33 predicted proteins | sample 8958161 | NCBI WGS metagenome assembly JADMIO01 (sample SAMN16585339, study PRJNA669376) | soil metagenome | isolation source: Crop rotation soil | place: USA: Cullars Rotation, Alabama | collected 2011
AGGTGAGCCAGTGTGATTACATTTGCGGCCTAACTGTGGCCAGTCCAGTTACGCTGGAGTCACTAGTATTTAGGTGACACTATAGAAGCGGCCGCGACAACTTGTCCACGTGGAATTCTAAGCTTAGGATCCCAATGTGCTGGAAAGCGCGAGGTACCCGTACACCGGCCTGGCCTCCAGGATCACGATGAACCCGATCAGCGCCACCGACGTCATCATGAACAGGAGACCCCCGAACGACGTCGGGATCTGCGCCGCGTTCTCCGTCTCGAACTGCGGGTAGAGCGTCCCGAATCCGATCGCCAGCCCGGCCACCGCCAGCGTCATGAACGTGATGGTGAAGACCGACACCGCCATCATGAAGGCGGTCACCTGGAGCAGGTAGTCCGTCACGCCCACGATGCCGAGCGCCAGCACGAGCAGCGGCAGCGTGCCCACCCAGAACTTCGACCAGAGCAGCTCGCGCAGCGACATCGGGCTCGACCGCAGCAGCCAGAACGTTCGCCCCTCGAGGCTCACCGCCGGAAAAATGAAGCGCGCCGCCACCGACGCGAGCACGAACCCCGCCAGCACCAGGTTGAGAAAGGGCACCACGTTGACGAGAAAGAACGTCATCCCCTCGCCGCGCAGCGGCAGGAACTTGATGTTGAACACATATACCAGAACCAGTACGCCCAGCAGGATGAGCTGGCTCCACTGCGTGGTGTCGCGGAAGAAGAGACGCACTTCCTTGAGCACCAGCTCGCGGCGCGTCACGCCCAGCGGATTCAGCACCCCGCGCACGGTGCGGCTCAGTCGTCCGCTCCGCACCCATCGCTCGGCGCTCTCCTGCGCCTTGGTGAACCCCTTGGCGTAGAGCGCGCGCTGGAGAATCGCCCCCAGCACCACCGCCGCGGCCGCGGTCGACCAGAGCATGTAGTAGGGCAGGAGGTCCGTCTTCACGCCCAGCCACGACATCACCGCGCGCTGCACCCACTCGCTGGGCAGCATCGGCGAGGTCGGCGTGCGCAGGATGGAGATGAAGTCGACGAGCGAGCGGAACCCCTCGGGCCGCGCCAGCCGCTCGGGGCGAATCAACCGGAAGAGCACCACGATGCCGCCCGCCGCCAGCACGGCGATCACGCTCAGGATGTCGCGCGTGCGGCGCGCCGGAAACGCGTTCACCAGGAGCAGCGTGATCGTCGAGCCCACCACGGCCGGCACCACGAGGAAGGGCAGGAACGTCCCGGCGACGACGAGCGGGAACGCCCACCCGCCGTCGTACACCACGCCATACGCGGCGAACATCGGGATGGCCATCAGCACCACCATCCAGCTCGAGTTCACCAGCGTCTCGAGCAGCTTGGCCAGGTAGAGCGTCAGCCAGTCGACCGGACCCGACACCAGGAGGTCGAGATCCTTCGCCAGGAAGAAGCTCGACAGCGCCGTGATGATGTTCGACAGCAGCAGGATCGAGAAGAAGCCCACCAGGATGAGCCCCAACAGCTTCCCCGCCAGCAGCGGCCCGATCTCCTGCACGCCGCGGAAGTAGCGCAGGAGCCGGAACAGCATGAAGTAGATGAACGCCCAGAACCCCGCCCCGAACCCGAGCAGCACGATCAACCGAAACCCATAGCCGCTCTCGCCCGACACGGTGCGCGCGCGGGCCGTGAGCACTTTCGGAATCAGCAGGTGCCAGACGCTCGGCGATTTCGTCACTGGCTTTGGTGCCCGATGTTCCCGCGCACACACTGGGGCGGTGAGCGACGCGGCCCCGTCGCAGGCGCCGCGATGCCGGGACGGCATGGCATCGTCCCAAGAGAGCGGCGTCCCGACCCATGCCGTCCCGGTTCGGGCGGCGCCGAAGACGGGGTCGCGTCGCTCACCGCCACGCTCGACGCAGTTCCGCCGTTACGCATCGAGCACGTCGACGAGCTCGCGCGCGGCGTTTTCGCCCGTGAGCTTGAGGAAAATCTCCTCGAGCCCGCCCCCGTGCTTGGACTGCGTGCGCAGATCGTCCATCGTCCCATGCGCCGCGATCTTCCCGCCCACGATGATCGCGATCCGGTCGCACAGCGACTCCGCCGTTTCGAGGGTGTGCGTCGACATCATGATCGTGTGGCCGCGGCGCACGTACTCGCGGAACAGCTGCCGCAGGATCCGGATCGACTTGGGGTCGAGCCCCACGTGCGGCTCGTCGACGACGATCACTTCCGGCCGATGCACGAACGCGCTCGACACGATGAGCTTCTGCCGCATGCCGTGGCTGTAGCTCTCCACCAGCTCGTCGCGCCACTCCTCGAGATCGAACAGCGCCAGCAGCTCGCGCGCGCGGTGCTCCACCTCGGGGCCCTGCTGCCCATAGAGCCCCGCCACGAAGCGCAGAAACTCGGCGCCCGTCAGCTTTTCATAGATGAACGGCCGGTCGGGGATGAACCCCAGCTTCGCCTTGGCCGCGAGCGGGTCGCGCTGCAGGTCCACACCGCCGATCGTCACCGTGCCCGACGTCGGCCGCAGGATGCCCGCGATCATGCGCAGCGTCGTGGTCTTCCCCGCGCCGTTGGGCCCAAGAAAGCCAAACAGCGTTCCCGGCGGCACGTCGAGACTGATCGCGTCCACCGCCGTGAACGATCCGTATTTCTTGGAGAGATTCGTGAGCGTGATCACGGGATCCGGGACGGCGTGGTCATTTTCGTGTGGCCAGAACGTCGATGTCGAGATTGCCGATCAACCGCAGCAGCTCCGCCTGCCGAGCCAGCCCGCCGACGATGAAGCGCAGGTGCGCCGCGTCCGCCGGGAACTGTCCGAACGTCGGATCCGCCGCGATCCACTCGCCAGGCCCGATGAGAATCTCGGGCCAGGCATGGTAGTAGAACTTTCCGTTGACGTAGGCGAGGCCCGACGCCACCCGCGCCGGAATCCCGATCGACCGCGCCAGCGCCACGTACAGCTGCGTGTGCTCGTTGCAGTCTCCCGTTCGCGACTTGAGCACGCTGAGCGCGTTCGGCACGCCGAAGGTCACGCGCGGCTTGATGCGCGTATACACCCAGTCGTTCAACCGCCGCGCCACGAACACGGGGTCCGTCGACCCCTGGGAGAGACGCCTCGCGACCGTCTGAATCGTCCGGTCGTCGCTCTGGAGCAGCGGCTCCGCCTTGAGATTATTCGAATCGAGCCCACGAGCCCCGTCCGGCAGCGCGTAGCCGGCGCGAATTGCGGCCGGCGCCTCGCGTTTCACCACGAGCGTGTCGCCCATGAGCGACTGCCGGTCGCCCCGCAGGTCGAAGCCCGAGAGATTCACGTTCTTGAGCCGCACGCGCAGCTCGGAGAGATCGTCGGCCATCCTGAGATTCGCCGCGATCGCCGTCGTCTCCATGATGTCGCGCGCGTCGGTCACCGGCCGGTCGTGCGTCGGCAGCAGGCGCCAGTTCTCCACCGCCACCTCGTACGGCTGCCGCTCCACCGCGAGCCCCAGCTGCTTCGTCGACATGATGTGGCCCTGCTCGTCCACCCAGCCGGTGAAGCCGCCGTTGCTCCCCGCGCTCACGATCTGCCAGGCGCGCACCGTGTCCGGGTGCACGCCCTTCCACCGGCCCGAGCCGACGTCGAACACGGCGCTGTCGTCGAGCACGAACAGCGACTCGGCCCGCACGTCGAGCCCAACCTCCTTCGACGCCATCGTCGTCGGGTCGAACACCGGCAGCGAATAGTGGCGGCCCACCGACGGCCGCTCGCCCAGCGCCACCGCCAGCGGCAGCAGCGTCGGCAGGAGAATCGGGCCGGCGATCGGGAACCGCTGCGTCGTCGCCGGCTCGTCGCCCATCTTGAGCTCCACCAGCAGCACCGAGTCGCCGTCGACGCGTCCGTTCGCCTGCACCGGGGTCCCCTCGGTCCGGAGCGCCAGGTCGAACGTTCGCAGCTTGAGCCCGCGCGACAGCACCACGTTCGTCCGCGCCGACGCGCGTCGCGCCTGCCCGCCCAGCGGCAAGTCGGCCACGAAGTAGTCGCTCACCGTGATCGTGGTTTCGGCGGTGTCGATCGTCGACGACGCGAAGCCGATCTGCTGCGCCCCCTGCATCACGCCGTAGAACACGGCGCCCGGCGTCACCCGCAGCGCCGCCTCGGCCAGCCGCTCGAAGCGCGGACGGAAATATTCCCGCCGGACCAGCGCGACGAGCCCGCCCGCCCACGCCAGCAGCACCACCACGGCGATGATGCGGCGCGTCATGCCAGCGACAGCGCCGTCTCCGCGGCGATCCAGTCGAGGTACTTCTCCAGCCCCGCCTGCACCGGCAGGGCCAGCAGCTCGGGCACCTTATAAGGATGCAGGTCGCCGAACGCGCTCTTGAGCGTCTCGAGCTGCGTCGCCCGCGTCTTGAGCAGAATCACCACCTCGCGCTCGTCCGCGATCCTGCTCTGCCAGCGGTAGAGCGACCGCGCGCCCGGCAGGAGCGTGCCGCACGCGATCAGCCGCCGCTCCAGCAGCGTCTGCACCAGCGTTACGGCCTCATCCTCGGTGGCGACGGTGGTCAGGACGACCAAGGCATCGGTCTCAGCCATCGGGGAAAGGTATGCGGCGCGCGAGGGGCGGTCACTCTGCAATGAGAGCCTTAACTGTTGAACTGCAAAAAGGAGCCGGATCTGGCGGATTGACCGGAGAGGGCGCGACCGGGGGGCGCTCCCAACCTCCGCCCACTTCGAAGCGCGCCCCCCGGTCACGCCCCTATCCGCTCAAATCCGCAAGATCCGGCCGTTTCTGCTGTTCAAACAGTTAGGGCTTTCACTTGAAAGTGACCTCCTCGGCGAGTGTGACCTCCTCGGCGCGCTTGGCCTCCAACGCTTGAATCACCCCGCTCCCGAGCCGATCTTTCCCCGGCTATGGCAGAAGATGCCCTGATCGTCCGCGGCGCGCGCGAGCACAACCTCCGCAACATCGACGTCACCATCCCGCGCGACCGCCTCACGGTCATCACCGGCCTGTCGGGCTCGGGCAAGTCGTCGCTCGCCTTCGACACCGTGTACGCCGAGGGCCAGCGGCGCTACGTCGAATCCCTCTCGGCCTACGCGCGCCAGTTCCTCGGCCTCATGGAGAAGCCCGACGTCGACTCCATCGAGGGTCTGTCGCCCGCCATCTCCATCGAGCAGAAGACCGCCGGCCACAACCCGCGCTCCACCGTCGGCACCGTCACCGAGATTTACGACTACCTGCGCCTGCTCTGGGCCCGCGCCGGCACGCCGCACTGCCCCAACTGCGGCCGTCCCGTCCAGCGCCAGAGCGCCGCGCAGATCGCCGAGCAGATTCTCACCTGGCCAAAGGACACGCGCATCGAGGTACGCGCGCCGCTCGTGCAGGGCCGAAAGGGCGAGTTCCGCGACCTGTTCGAGAGCGTCCGCAAGCAGGGCTTCATCCGCGCCTACGTCGACGGCGAGCTGATCGAGGTCGCCAATCCGCCCAAGCTCAACCGCCGCCAGAACCACAGCATCGAAGTCAGCGTCGATCGGCTCGTCGTTCGCTCTGAAGACCGCTCGCGCCTCGCCGATTCCATCGAAACCGCCCTCAAGCTGGCGGACGGGATGGTTCACGTCTCCCGACTCCCGACTCCCGACTCCCGACTCTCGACTCCCGACGTCGACGTCTTCTCCGAGAAGTACGGCTGTCCCGTCTGCGGCATCAGCCTGCCCGAGCTCGAGCCGAGACAATTCTCATTCAATTCTCCGTTCGGCGCCTGCCCCACCTGCGGTGGCCTCGGCACGCGCCGCCGCGTCAGCGAGCAGCTCGTCCTCGGCGACCCGCGCATCTCGATTCTCGAGGGCGTCGTGCTCCCCTGGGGCGAACCGACGGGTTACCTGCGCAAGATCGTTCTGCCCGCGCTCGCCCGGCAGTTCAAGTTCGACCTCAACACCCCGTGGGGCGATCTCCCGAAATCCGTACGCGACGCCCTCCTCCATGGCGACCAGGCTTCCGCCACCGGCAAGAAGGGCGACGCCGCCTGGGAAGGAATTCTCGCCAACGTCGAGCGCCGCTATCACGACGCCGGCTCCGACCTCGTTCGCATGGAGCTTCAGGGTTTCATGATCGAGGTCCCCTGCGACGCCTGTCAGGGCCGCCGCCTCAAGCCCGAGTCGCTCGCCGTCACCATCGAGGGCAAGAACATCGGCGAGGTCGTCGAGTATCCCGTCACCGAGACGCTCACCTTCTTCGAGTCGGTCAAAGTCCGGCAGAACGGCAAGCCGGGGCTCGACCGCGAGATCGCCGCGCCGATCCTCAAGGAAGTGCGCGAGCGACTGCGATTCCTCGTCGACGTCGGCCTCGACTACCTCACCTTGGGCCGCGCCGCCGAGTCGCTGTCGGGCGGCGAGGCGCAGCGCATCCGCCTCGCCACGCAGATCGGCTCGCGCCTCGTCGGCGTGCTCTACATCCTCGACGAGCCGTCCATCGGACTACACCAGCGCGACAACGCGCGCCTCCTCGCCACGCTCGAGCAGCTGCGCGACCTCGGCAACACGGTCATCGTCGTCGAGCACGACGAGGAGACCATGCGCGCCGCCGACCACATCATCGACCTGGGGCCCGGAGCAGGGAAGCACGGCGGCGACGTGATCGCCACGGGTACTGCGGCCGAGATCGCGAAGAACCCGGCGTCGGTCACCGGCAAGTACCTGGGCGGCGAGATCGTGATTCCCACGCCAGCCAAACGGCGCCCGCTCGAGCCGCATCGCGTGCTTCGCATCGAGGGTGCCAAGGCGCACAACCTGCGCAACCTCACCGTCGACATCCCCCTCGGCCTCTTCGTCGCGGTGACCGGCGTGTCAGGGTCGGGCAAGAGCACGCTCATCGAGGACATCCTGCATCGCTCCCTCGCGCGGCATTTCTATCGCGCGCGGGTGATTCCGGGCGACCACAAGCGCATCACGGGCTTCGAGCACATCGACAAGGTCATCGACATCGACCAGAGCCCCATCGGCCGCACGCCGCGCTCCAATCCGGCCACGTACGCCGGTCTCTTCACGCCGATTCGGGAGCTCTTCACCGAGCTGCCCGAAGCCAAAATCCGCGGCTACGGCCCTGGGCGATTCTCGTTCAACGTGAAGGGCGGCCGCTGCGAAGCCTGCCAGGGCGACGGACTGGTCAAGATCGAGATGCACTTCCTGCCCGACGTCTACGTGCCGTGCGAGGTGTGCAAGGGCAAACGCTACAATCGCGAGACGCTCGAGGTCCGCTTCCGCGGCCTCTCCATCGCCGACGTGCTCGAGCAGACCGTCGACGACGCGCTCGAGTTCTTCCAGAACCAGCCGCGCATCCACCAGAAGCTGCAGACCCTCGCCGACGTCGGCCTCGGCTACATCCATCTTGGGCAAAGCGCCACCACGCTCTCGGGCGGCGAGGCGCAGCGCGTCAAGCTCGCATCAGAGTTGTCGAAACGCGACACCGGCCGCACGTTCTACATTCTCGACGAGCCCACCACCGGTCTTCACTTCGAGGACGTCCGCGTCCTGCTCGACGTGCTGCATCGCCTCGTCGAGCGCGGCAACACCGTGCTGGTGATCGAGCACAACCTCGACGTCATCAAGACCGCCGACTGGATCATCGATCTTGGCCCGGAGGGCGGCAACCGCGGCGGCGAGATCGTCGCCGCCGGCACCCCCGAGGACGTCGCGGCCAATCCGGCCTCCTACACCGGTCAGTACCTCAAGACGCTCCTCGGCAAGCCGAAGCGCAAGAAGGCGTCCTAGCCGCGCTAGTAGTCGTCCCCGACTTCCGCCAGGAACTGCTCCTCCGTCACGTCCATCTCGACTTCGTCCGGATCTGGTTCTCCCACCGTGAGCGGCGGCATGGGCACGTCGTCGTAGATCGCATCCAGGCCGAGGGTCGTCCCCAGACAGTCGAGCGAAACCTCGCCGGCTCCCGCCAGTTCCGTTCGCTGCCACTCGCCAGCGCCGCTTCGCGTGTAGGCGAGCACATGCCGGTGCCGCTGCGCCACGATCAGGTACGCCCGCAACGAAGGGATCTGTCGATACGCGTCGAGCTTCTCCCGCCGATCCGTGCTTCGCGTGCTCGGTGACGAGACCTCGACCACCAGCGTCGGCTGCTCGACGATGAGCTCCACCTCCGCCGCCGCGCCGCAAGCGACGAGAATGTCCGGATAGTACATCCGATCTTCCGCCGCGCGCAGCCAGATACTCTCGACAAAGACCCGGCAACGCCGCGGCCGCGCGGCCGCGTGCAGTCCGCGCGCAACGTTTTGCACGATGAGATTGTGCCGCGTCGTCGTTCCCGACATCGCGAACACCTCGCCCTTCACGTACTCGTGTCGGACGCGCGATTTCTGCTCGAACGCCAGGTACTCGTCGAGCGTCATTCGCTTGATCGGCTGCCACTCATGATGCCGCATTGCCGAGCCTACCCTCGGCTCGGCCGAGTGCGCAAGCCCTCGCTTCCGCTTCCCGGTTCCGCCGTCCGTGGGCTACTTTCGTCGCCGATGGTCCAACCCAACGCGCTCCCGCCGCTGCTCCACGAATTCATTCACTCACCGTCATCCTGAGCGAAGCGAAGGACCTCATGGCCACTGCCCATCGGCTCATCGCCTGTCTGCTTCCATCGGTGTTGATGGCGCAGGCCCCTGCCCGAACGCAGTTGACGGTTTCGGCCGGTCTCCCCTCCGTCTCCATCGACGGACGCCCGTTCTTCACGCGATCCGGCGTCGCCCTCGTGGGCGCCCCCGACGCGCGGTACTCATTCGCGTTTGGAATCGCTCGGTCCATTCCCGGCAGTGCCCTGGAGCTTCGGGCCGAATACCTGTACAGTCGCGCCGTATCCACGGGCGGGTTTGTGCGCGAAGGCGACACCGGAATCAGCGGCACGATGGCCCTTCGCGACGAATGCCTTGGCGTTGCGGCCAGCCTTGATTGGTTGGCGCTGCCGACGTGGCGTCTGACGCCGTACCTCGTGACTGGCCTCGGGTTCTATCGATCTCGACTAGGCACGAACCCGGATCCGGATTCCACGACGGTCACCGAGACGTATCAGATCGACTTGCTCGGTGCCAACATCGGCGGCGGCCTGTTGCTGCGCTTGAGACGGCTCTCAGCTTTTTTCGAAATCCGGCAGCAGATTTATCTCTCGACCGATCCGCACGGGTCGTCGTACATGCCCATCGTGCTCGGCTTGCGCTACTGACGTCGCTCGAGCTTCGGCGGCCGCTTCCCGTGCCGCACTGCGCCCACCACCGGCGCATATGCCAGTTCGCGTCCCTCATCGGCGCACCGCAGCATGAGCCCGCCGCGACTCATGTCTCCGCGTCCGACGAAGTCCGTCGGAAACACCAGCCGCTCCCCAAACACCTCGACGAGCACGTCCGTGTACTTCCCGGTCGCGATGCTACCCAGGAGCACCACGCGGCCGTCCCCACCGAGCGATTCACGCAGGGCCGACGCATCGCGCAACATCGCCCGACGAAACCGCGCGTTCCCGTCACCCAGGTCCACTTTGGCGAACGAAAGCAGATCTGAACGCGTCACCGCCGTCTCCGGCGTGACCAACCCGCGATTCGTCGTGATCACCCAGGAAGCTCCGGCCCCGAACGCCGACGCGTACGCCATCTTGCCGCGAAAGTAGAGTCCGCTGAGGAAGCTGAACACTTCCCCAATCGGCGCCCCGGCGGATGACCTCACCCGCACCGCCAGCTCGAACGCCGCCCGCGGATTGAGCAGTATTTTCGCCCGCCTCCCATCACATCTCGCCGGCGATAACAAAAAGAGTTGACGCACGCCCCAGTATACTCATTGTACCCGACTCCCGACTCCCGACTCCCGACTCCCGACTCCCGACTCCCGACTCCCGACTCCCGCCCTTGGTCTCTCTTCTCGACATCATCGGCCCCGTCATGGTGGGCCCTTCGAGCTCCCACACCGCCGGCGCCTGCCGCCTCGGTCTCCTCGCGCGCGCGCTCGTGGGTGGCACGCCCGAGAGCGCTCGCGTCGAGCTCCACGGCTCCTTCGCCCGTACCGGCGAAGGCCACGGCACCGACAAGGCCATCGTCGCCGGCCTGCTCGGCTTCCGCCCCGACGACGATCGCATCCGCACCGCGCTCGACATCGCGTCGCGCGAAGGCCTCGACTACCGCTTCGAAAAAACCACCATCGGCGACGACGTCCATCCCAACACCGCGCGCCTCACTGTCGAACGCGCCGGCCGTTCCGCCGAGATGGTCGGCTCCTCGCTCGGCGCCGGCCGCGTGCTCGTCAGCCAGATCGACGGCTACCCCGTGGAAGTGCACGGGAACTACCACACCATCGTGCTCGTCGCCGAGGACATTCGCGGCTCCATCGCCCGCATCACCACCATGCTCGCCGACGACGGCGTCAACATCGCCACGCTGCGCCTCACGCGAAAAAAGCGCGGCGGCGACGCCTTCATGGTCATCGAGCTCGACGAAGCGCCCGACGAACCGGTCGTCGACCACATCCGCGCGCTGCCTTGGGTGCGCTGGGCCTATCGGTTGGACAAAGTCGCCGCCTGACCGAGCTGCCCTCAGGGCATTCCGCTCGCTGGCAGCACCACCAGCTGTCCGGACATCATCGGCATGTGCGCCGCCACCGCACAGACGAACGGATACACTCCGGCGCGCTTGGCCACGTAAGTGACCGTCGTCGACTTCCCACCCGGCAGCGGAACCGCCAGGTCCGGCAGGACGAACGAATGTTCGTCGTCCTCCGGGTTGATCAGCGTGAGATGGAGGGTGTCGCCTTCCACCACCGTGATCGTCGATGGCGAGAAGGCGTACACCTCCTTGCCCTCGAGCACACCACCCTTGGCGAAATCGCTCCTGAGGAACGGCAGCGCGCCCTGTTGCTCCTTGACCAGCAGCGGCACCGTCGTGATCGCGATCGCTCGCACCTGAGGCCGGCGGATCACCGGCGCCGCGCGCCCGTCGCCGCGCGCACACGCGCCCACAACCGACAGGCCGGCGATCAACCTGGTAACGCGTTCACGCATCCGTTTCATCCGGGGCAGCATCCGGACCAAACTTCGTCGACCAGGTCATCGCGTCGGAAGTGGCGGGCTGCGGTCCCAGGGGGCGCGCCGAGCCATCCGCACGTAGAATAGGACATGCGCCGCCTGCCGCCCCTCGCGCTCCTGACGCTCGCCGCCTGCGGCAGTGACTCCACTCCGCCGCTCGCCGCCGGCAGCTTCGCGCGCATCCAGAACGAAGTCCTGACGCCCAGGTGCGCCGTCAGCGGCTGCCACGTCGGCGCCAGCGTCGCCACCTCCGGCGGCCTCAATCTCTCGGGCAACGCCTACGACGCCCTGGTCGGCGCGCAGCCCGGCCAGTTCAACGCCAGGCAGGACGGCCTCCGTCGCGTGCTGCCCTTCAAGACCGACTCGAGCCTGCTCTACCTCAAACTGGTCTCGCCGCCGCTCCAGCGCCCGCACGACTACGGCAACACCATGCCCGTCGGCGGCACGCCCATCAGCGTCGGCCAGCTCGAGTATCTCGTGAAGTGGATCGCCGCCGGCGCCCCGCGCTCCGGCGAGGTCGCCGATTCCGCGCTCCTCAGGGACGCCACGCCGCAGAACACCGCCGCCTTCGAGCCGCTCCCCCCGCCGCCCGCGGGGCAGGGCATCCAGCTCCACGCCGACGCCTTCACCGTCGCCCAGGGCTTCGAGCGCGAGCTCTTCGTGCTGCGGCCGCTCGCCAACAATGAGGATATTTATATCAAGCGCATCGAGTTCCGCATGCGCCCCAACAGCCACCATTTCGTGCTCTATACCTTCGACAGCACGCCGCCGCCCCTCTTCCAGCCGCAGCCCAACGTCGTCCGCGACATCCGCAACCCCGACGGCACCATGAACTTCGCCAACATGGTGCCCATGGCCTATCACGTGTTCTTCGGCGGGTCGATGCAGCCGTCGTTCGCCTACGACTTCCCGCCCGGCGTCGCTCTCCGCATGCCCGCCGGCGCCGCGCTCGACATGAACGTCCACTACGTGAACCGCACGGCCGGCACCCTCGCCGGCGAGGCCTTCGCCAATCTGTACACGACGAACCTGGCCTCCGTGCAGCACGTCGCGAAAACGCTCAACCTCTCGAACACCAGCATCGTCCTCCCCGCCGGCAAGCGCACCACGCTCGAGAAGACGTTCCTCATGGCGCAGACGACGACGGTGTTCGGCCTCTCGTCGCACATGCACATGATGGGTGAGCGTTTCGAGATTCGCATCGTCGGCGGCGCGCGCGACGGCGAGACCGTTTACGTCTCGACCGACTGGGAGCACCCGCCCATGGCCATCCTCGACAAGCCCATTGTCCTCCAGAAAGGCGAAGGCCTCAAGTCCGTGATTACATGGAACAACACCATGAATCACACCGTCCAGTTCGGGCTCCTCAGCACCGACGAGATGGGCATCGTCTTCGGCTACTACTACTAGCCGCCTGTGATCCTGAGCGAGGCGAAGGATCCGCTTCGACTCCCGACTCCCGACTCCCGACTCCCGCGTCCCGATGTACCGCTCCCTCGCCGATGCCGTGCGCGACGCCGAAGCGCGCAAGCTCACCCTCGCTCAGCTCGCGCTCCACACCGAGTCTGAAGATCAGGGCCGCAGCATCGAGAGCATCCGCGAGGCGCTGGGCCGCGCCCTCACCGTCATGCGGGGCGCCGTTGAACGCGGCATGCAGGGCGATCTCAAATCCGAGTCAGGCCTGGTCGGTGGCGACGCCGCGAAGCTCCGCACCGGCCCAAAGGGTCCGCTCGGCGACACGCTTTTCCGCGACGTCCTCGCCCGCGCCCTGGCCGTTCAGGAAGTGAACGCCGCCATGGGCGTCATCGTCGCCGCGCCCACCGCCGGTGGCGCCGGCGTGCTACCCGCGGTGCTCACCGGCATCGCCGCCGCCAAAAAGCTGAGCGACGAGAAGATCATCGACGCGCTGGCCACCGCGGGTCTCATCGGCGCCGTCATCGCCGACCGCGCGTCGCTCTCCGGCGCCGAAGGCGGTTGTCAGGCCGAGACGGGCGCCGCTGCCGCCATGGCCGCCGGCGCCGCCACCGAGATGCTGGGCGGCACGCCGTCGCAGGCCGCGCACGCCGTCGCCCTCGCGCAGCAAGGCACCCTGGGCCTCGTCTGCGATCCACTCGGCGGACTGGTCGAGCTGCCCTGCGTCTTCCGAAACGCCACGGGCGCCGCCATCGCCCTCGCCGCCATCGAGATGGCGCTCGCCGGCATCACCTTCGCCATCCCGGCCGACGAGGTGATCGACACCATGGGCGAAATCGGCGACGCGATGGACGTGCGCTACCGCGAAACCGCCGGCGGAGGACTCGCCGCCACACCCACCGGCAGACGGCTCGCCAGGGAGCGGCTCGTCCAGATCAAGCGCCGGGACTAGGGCCGGCGCCTACCGGATCAGGCGCGCGAAGGCGTAGATCGACGCCACCATCGTGATCAGCGACGCCGCCCAGAAGCCCATCGTCCACTTCATGAAGTCCGCGTGCCGCTGAGCTGCCGCCGCCTCAGCCGCCGCAAACTTGGCCTCCATGCGACCTTCGAGGGTCTGGAATCGAGCATCGACTGAGGCGAAACGAGCATCGATTGCTGCGAAACGACCATCGACATGCGTCCGGAATTCCGCGAGGTCCTGGCGCAGACCTCGAATGGAATCCTCGACGCGGCCCATCCAGTCGATCATGTCGTCGCTTGCCTCTGCACCAAGCATGTCGTTCAGCTTCCGCACCAACCGGTTTGGCACCGCCATCGGACGATTCCTGTGAAGGGGACCGCCCTCACTAATGGTAGGCGCCCGCCCAGGTCTCATCAATCGATTTCGCGCCGCATCGAATCGCCGCCAGGCCCCCTGGCTGGCGGTTTTTGCCGCCGTGTGTAGCCTTGGGTGAAACAGGTCCCGCACGTTGCCGTAGATTGAAGAACAGCCGTTAGCCAAGAGCCTATGGTCACCAAGGAAGACATCGAAGGCTTTCTCAATCGGTTGGCCGCCGAGGGCGCCAGCCATTCTGAGGTCGAGCCCGGCCTGTGGGTCGTCAAGCCGTCCGGCGAGCTGGATTTCAGCTTCGTGGTTCACTATTCGCCGCCGGTCGTCATCCTGCGCGTGAAAGTGATGGGCGTGCCGCGCGCCACCAACGCCGCCGCCACCCTCAACCGGCGCCTGCTCGAGCTCAACGCCACCGACCTGGTCCACGGCTCCTACGGCATCGAGGACGAATCGATCGTCATGACCGAGGCCCTCGAGCTCTCGCACCTCGACTACGAGGAGTTCCTCGCCGCGTACGAGAGCATCACCGTCGCCCTCGCGTCGCACGTCCGCGAGCTCGGCTCATATCGCGAAGCCAACTGAGTCCCCGCCATGGGAATCTTCGATAGACTTTCCACGCTGCTGCGCTCGAACATCAACGATCTGATCTCCCGGGCCGAAGACCCGGAGAAGATGTTGAATCAGATCCTCGTCGACATGCGCTCGCAGCTCGTGAAAGCGAAGCAGCAGGTCGCCAGCGCCATCGCCGACGAAAAACGCCTGCGCGACCAGGCCGACGCCGAGTACAAGCAGGCGAAGGATTGGGAGCAGAAGGCCATGCTCGCCATCAAGGAAGGCCGCGACGACCTCGCCAAGCAGGCCCTCGTCCGCCAGGGCGAACACGCCGCGCACGCCACGCAGCTCGAGGCCACCTGGGAGCAGCACCGCGTCGAGACCGAGAAGCTCAAGAACTCCCTCCGCGATCTCAACGACAAGATCGAGGAGGCCAAGCGCAAGAAGAATCTCCTCGTCGCCCGCCAGCGACGCGCCGAAGCGCAGAAGCGCATCGCCGAGACGATGTCGTCGATGTCCGAGAAGTCGGCGTTCGAGGCGTTCACGCGGATGGAAGAGCGCATCGAGCAGAACGAGCGCCAGCTCAAGGCGTCGGTCGAAATCGAGGAAGAGTTCACCGGCGACCGTCTCGCGCAGGACTTCAAGCAGCTCGAGAAGGGCGCCACCGCCGCCACCGTCGACGTCCAGCTCCTCGCCCTCAAACAGAAGATGGGCATGCTGCCGGCCGGCTCCGCCGAGGCCAAGAAGCTCGCCGCCGGCTCCGCGCACGAGGAAGAAGTCCACGCCGAGATCGAAGACGCCACGACCGAGAAAAAGAGCCGCTAGCTCGTCTCTCTCGGCTCGCCGGATGCCGGGACTGCATGCCTGCCCTTCGCGACAGCGGAGGGGCATCTTCCGTGTAGTATTGGCGTCCCGTCCCATGCAGTCCCGGTTCTAGGCGCCCGAGGACGACGCACCTCGCGCCTCACCCACGATCCCAGGCAGAGTGAACGAAGAACGCAGCGGATTTCGATTTGCGCCGATTCTGACCGCGACGGTCCTGACGTTCCTGCTCTTGTGGCTTTTCAAGACCGTCGCGCAGGTCCTGATCCTCCTGTTCATCGGCGTGCTCATCTCGCTCTACCTGGGCGCCGTCGCCAATTTCATCGAGCGTCGCTCAGGCGTCGGCGGCCGCGCCGCGCTCACCCTCTCCATTCTCGGTTCGGTCGGCGTCCTGATCGGGCTCGGCTACGTCCTGGTGCCGCCGGTCGTGCAGCAGACGCACGACCTCATCGCCCAGCTCCCGAACTTCGCCGCCGGTTGGGAGCATTGGCTCGACGGTATCATCAGCCAGTTCCCCGCCGTGCGCGACATCATGGGCCCGCCCGGCGAGCACAAGGTGCTGCGCGCCCTCATCGAGGACGTGAGCGGCGTCGCCGCGTCGCTCCCCACGCGCGTCCTCGGCGCCGTCGCCATTGCCATCGACGTCTTCGCCGTCATCGTGATGGCGATCTACCTCTCGATCCACCCCGCGCTCTATCGCGAGTGGCTCATCGCGCTCTTTCCGCCCATCCATCGCGACCTCGTCCGCGACGTCCTGGTCGATCTCGCCGAGACCCTCCGCGCCTACATCGTCGGCCAGATCATGACCATGGCCTTCCTCGGTGCGCTCACCGCGATCGGGCTCTTCGTCCTCAAGGTGCCGTTCTGGCTGCCCTTCGGAATCTTCACCGGGCTGGTCGCCATCGTGCCGTTCTTCGGCACGCTGCTCTCGACGACGCTGCCCGCGCTCTTCGTCCTCACGGGCGCGGGCTACATGGGCTTCTCGCCACTCGGCCACGCGCTCCTCGTGGTCGGCCTCGGCGTGGTCATCCACCTGATCGAGGGGAACATCGTCTCCCCGCTGGTGATGTCGCGGAAGGTGGACCTGCCCCCCGTCCTCACCATCACCGCCGTGCTGATGATGGGCGTACTGCTCGGGCCCGCGGGACTCGTCGTCGCGCTGCCGACGCTCGCCGCGCTCATGGTCATCATCCGCCGCATCCTCATCACGCGCATCTACGAAGGCCAGGGCTTCCGCAAGACCACGCGCGAACGCCCGCTCGTCCTCCGCGTCCCCGCCCCCGGCGGCGGCGTCCTCGTCGCCTCCCGCGACGTCGACGTCCTCGCCGGGTAGCCCGTCACCCTTCGCGCGCGCGGCGGCCTGTCACCCTTCGCGCGAAGCGCGGAGGGTCCGCTGTTAAGTCACGCCATCCGTTTCACACCCGCAGTCTCACCCACTTCCGTCCCACGAACGCCACCGCGACGAAAATCAGCGTTTCCCCCGCCAACTGCACCACGCCCCGGTCGAACCGCCCCGTATACCTCGCGACCTCCGACAGCGCATACCGCCGTTCCACCGTCGGCGCCCCAAGCACCAGGTAAGCGCCGCCCGCGAGCAGCCCGCCGACGGCAACCAGCAGCACGCTTCGCCCCACGACGCTCACCGCCGTTCCGATCGGCGGCCCCGCCCACCACCGCCGCGCGCCGACCGTCCGCGCCACCCACCCCCAGTTCATCGCCAGGTGCAGGCCCGCGCATAACATCAGCCAGTTGAGCGACTGATTGTGCAGCGCGCGCCACGCCCGATCGTCGATGGTCGTCACGCCGGCCCAGGGCAGCACGACCTCCGAGATCACGAGCCCCGACGCGATCACCAGCACCACCAGCACGAACAGCGCGAGGTTGATCGCGTAATTGATGCGACGTCGCGCCGTCGCGTCGCGGAACATCTGCCGGCTCGTCACGGCGATCCACCGCCACGACAGCAGTAGATGAATCACCACCAGCCCGGCCATCGCCACGCCGAGGATTTCGTGCAGCGCCAGGCCCGTGATGCGCGGCGCCATCAGCAGCAGGAAGATCCCCAGCAGCACCGCATCGACAGCGAGTGTCATCGCCCGTCAGGACGTTTGGCGCAACGAATTGGTTGCAGGCGCGACGTTCCGGTGATGGTCGCCGCTCCAGGCCGGGCAATCATGCGCCATGATCGCCCTCGCCCTCACCAACCTCACCAAGCGCTTCGTCGCCGGCGCCGGGCCCTGCCACGCCGCCGTCCTCGCCGTCTCCAACGCTTATCTCGACGTCACCACCTGCGAGATCCTCGGCGTCGCCGGACCAACCGGCTCCGGCAAATCCACGCTGCTCCTCTGCGCCGCCGGCCTCCTCAGCCCTGACACGGGCGCCGTCCGCTGGTTCGACCGCCCGGGCCAGGATGCCCTCCGCGGCCGCGTCATCTACCTCGGCACCGGCACGCCCATCAGCCGCGCCTTCCAGTTCATGACGCCCTTCGGCCCACCGCGTCTCCTCCTCCTCGACGACCCCCTCCGCGGCATCGACGGCCCCAGCCTCGGCCGCCTCGATCGCGCCCTTGGCCGTCTCGCCGGCGCCGGCGGCTCCGCCGTCATCACCGCCCGCGACCCGGACGCTCTCCGCCCCATCTGCTCGCGCATCATCGCCATGCGCGGCGGCAAGCTCCTGCACGCGTCGGCACGCGTCGCCCGCGTCGCCGAGCCTGCTCGGCGGCCCTATTTTTCTCCGATGCCAGAATTCCGGCTCTATAACACGCTCACACGAGCCATCGAGCCTTTCGGTCCCTCCGACGGAAAAACCGTCCGCATCTACACCTGCGGCCCCACCGTCTACAACCCCGCCCACCTCGGCAACTTCCGCACGTTTCTCTTCGCCGACCTCCTGCGCCGCGTCCTCCGCCGCCAGGGCTGGGCCGTGAAGCAGGTCATGAACCTCACCGACGTCGACGACAAGATCATCAAGCGCGCGTCGGAACAGAAAAAGACCATCACGCAGGTCACCGAGCCCGTCACCGAGATCTTCCACACCGACCGGCAGTATCTGCGCATCGAGCCCGCCGAGGTCTATCCCAAGGCGACCGATTACATCCCGCAGATGATCGCGCTCGTTCAGAATCTCATCAAGAACGGCGTTGCCTACGTTGCCGACGACAAGTCGGTCTATTTCGCCATCGACAAGTTTCCGAGCTACGGCCGCCTGTCGCGGCTCGACAAGCGCGAGATCAAGACCGGCGCGCGCGTCGCGCAGGACGACTACTCCAAGGAAAACGCGCAGGATTTCGCCCTCTGGAAATCGGCGAAGCCCGAGGACGAAGCCACCGGCGCCGCCTGGGAATCACCCTGGGGCAGGGGACGCCCCGGCTGGCACCTCGAGTGCTCGGCGATGGCCATCGACCTCCTGGGCGAGACGCTCGACATCCACGCCGGCGGCATCGATCTCATCTTCCCGCACCACGAAGACGAAATCGCGCAGTCGGAGGCGTCCACCGGGAAACCGTTCAGCCGCTTCTGGTGCCACGGCGCCTTCCTGCTCACCGACGGCGCCAAGATGGCCAAGCGCCTGGGCAACGTGACCACAGTGCAGGGCATGCGCGAGGCGAAAGTCCCCGCCGCCGCGCTGCGGCATTTCGTCTTCAACACGCACTATCGGAAAGAGCTCAACCTCTCCGAGGAGGCGCTCGACGCGTCCATGAACGCGGTGCGTCGTGTTGGCGACTTCGCCGATCGCCTCGCCGCCGCCAGGGGCGCCACGCCGGAGCTCGCGACCGCCGCTGCCGAAGCGCTGAGTGCCTTCGACGACGCGCTCGCCGACGACCTCAACGCGCCAAACGCGCTCGCCGCGTTCTTCACGTTCATCACGCGCGCCAACGCCGAGCTCGATCGCTCCACGCCCGGCGCCGAGCCCGCCGCGCTGAAGCAGGCGCAGGATGCGTTCAAGAGCATGAACGGCATCCTCGACATCGTCCCCGAAAAAACGGGCCCCGATCCCGAGCTCGCCCGCTGGGCCGACGAGCGCGTCGCCGCGCGCCAGGCCGCCCGCAAGCGTCGCGACTTCGCCGAAGCCGACCGCATCCGCAATGAGCTCGCCGACCGCGGCATCGTCATCGAAGACAGTCCGGCCGGCACGACCTGGAAACTCCGCTAGCGGCGACACCGCCTCCCAGACCGTCTGGAAATTGAAGTAGCTCGTCGAAATAATTGTCGTCCTGAGCGCCGTGAAGGATCCGCCTGTGACCGTCCCGACCGCACAGACTGACGCACTCGAGGAACGCCTGCGCTCGGCGCTCGCGCCGCGGCTCGTTGTGGTTGGACCGATTGGCGCCGGCGGAATGGCCCGCGTTTTCCTGGCGCGTGAGCCCGCGCTCAAACGCTTCGTCGCCGTCAAGCTGTTGTCCGCCGATCTCGCGGCGAACGAGGAGGCACGCCAGCGCTTCGAGCGCGAGGCGCAATCCGTCGCGCAACTGTCGCACCCGAACATCGTCGCCATCTACTCCGTGGGCGAGCTGCCGGCGCCCGACGGAACGCCGTACTTCGTCATGCAGCACGTCGCCGGCCGCAGCATGGCCGCGCGCGTCGAGGCAGAGGGGCCGCTCCCGGTGCCCGAAGCGCGGCGCGCGCTCGCCGAAGTCGCCGCCGCCCTCGCCGAGGCGCACAAACACGGCATCATCCACCGCGACATCAAACCGGCCAACATCCTCTACGAGGAGTCCACCGGCCGCTCGCTCGTCTCCGACTTCGGCATCGCCGGCGTTGCGCCCACCGCGGCCGCGCCGTCCCCGCGCCTCACCAGCACCGGCATGGTCGTCGGGACCCCGATGTACATGAGTCCCGAGCAATTGCTCGCCGAAACGGTGAGCGACAAGACCGACGTCTACAGCCTCGGTCTGCTCGCCCACGAGCTGCTCACCGGCTCGGGACCGTTCCGCGGCTCGTCTCCCCACGAGCTCATCGCCGCCGTGCTGCGCGACACGCCGCCGCCGCTCGCCGAGCGACGCCCGGAGGTGGACGACGAGCTGAGTCAGGTCGTCGCGCGTTGCCTCGACAAGGACGCGACGAAGCGACCGACGGCCGAGGAGGTGGCGCAGCGCCTCGCCCCCGGCGGCGCCTCGCTCCTCGAGTGGCCGCCGCCCGGACTCGAGCCGCTGCGCGGCCAGGCGCGTCGGCTGTCCACCCTCGCCTGGCTGGGCAGCGCGCTCACGCTCGCCGGCGTGCTGCCGCTCGTGGCCTCCGGCGGAACGGGCGAGTCGACCACGTACTCAGGCGCGGCCATGCCGGTCATCGCCTTCGTCGCCGGCGTCGGAATCCTCCTCGCCGGCATGCTACGCGGCGCGCGGCTCGGCGCGGCGATGTCGCGCGGCGTGCGCGCCGGCTACGCCTGGACCACCATCCTCGAGACATTCGTCGATCGTCGCGGTGACACCGGCCACGTGATCGCCGGATCACGCGAATACGCCGCGCTCGCACCGCCCGCCCGCGACGCATTGCGGCGGACGCGCATCGCCTGCGAGCTGGGGCTCCTGGTGGCGGGCGTCCTGCCCGTGCCCCTCTTGCTCCTCGTCATCGTCTTCGGCGACGCCCGCCTCGCCGGTCCGGGCGTCATCTGGATCGCGGTCATGCTGCCGCTCCTGGCGGGCATCGCCGCGCTGGCCCGCGACGTAATGGTGCACCGGCAGTTCCAGGAACGACGCCACCGCCGTGTCGCCGCGGCTCGAGCCGAGGTGCCCGCGCTATCGGCGGCCTGGAACAGCAGTTTCGAATCGCTGCGGCAGGACCAGACGCTGGGCCGCGGAGCGGCGGAGTCGCCCTGGGCCGCGCGAGCCATCGCGCTCGCGCTTGCCGCCGTGACGTCGATGGTCGCGTTGCTCATGCTGCCGCTGGTCCTCGTCGGCGCGGCCGGTCCGATCGTGTGGGGCACGGGCATGCCGAAGTTCACCAGCGTTCGCAACAGGCTGCAGATTGCGAGCGTCGTCCGTCCGTTTGTGCTGGCCAAGGACTCGAGCATCGCGCCGCTCGAAGCGGGGCAGGCCTACTACGCCTTGCTTGGACCGCAGGATCCGTCACCGCTTCCGGAGAACCCGCAACCGGAACGGGAGCGCGTCGCGCGACCATGGGCAGACAGCCTGCCGCCGAACCTGTTCGCCGCGGCCAGGCCAAAGCAGCATCCGGGATTGCCGGACAATCAAAAGATCATTCTCGCGGTCGCCCACGGTTTCACGCCGGCCGAGACCGCGTTTCTGGCGAAGGTGGCGCACTGGCCGCTCTGGCGTGACGTGGACGTCGTCGCGAGAGCGAAAGCATTTGACTACGAGGGCGCGCGCTTCCGGCTCCCATTTCCCGACACGCTCGGACTCGTCTATGTGCCGGTTCCGCGATACGAACCCCTCAAGACCATCGCGTACGCCGGTGCGTCGCGTGCCGCCTACTATCTCGCGCGCGGCCGGCGCGACTCGGCCGAGGCGGCGGTTCGTCAGATCATCTCGTTCGGCCTCGCCATGGCCGACCAGGGCAACGACCTGCTGCAGCAGCTCACCGGCATCGTCATCAGCGGCATCGGGCGCCAGGCCATGATCGATCTGTACAAGGCGACGCACGATCCGCACGCCGCGCTGCTGCAGGCACGCGTCGACTCGGCGGTGAGCGCCGGCGACGTCCGAATCGAGGATGAGCGCGCGTCGATTACGTCGCCGACCGCGACACGGGCCCAGATGGAGCGCACGGCAGCCGACCGCTTCGAAGTGCGCGGCTGGCGCGCCTCGATGCTCATCGGACTCGGCATGACGCCGTGCGCGGATGCGCACGAGCTGGTGTTCGGCCCCGACCCCGACGTGCGCGCCGTGTTCGACGGGGCGCGCCGCACCTGGGCGCGCTTCCCGTCGGACAGCGCCTTGCTCGAGCTCATGTACACCGGCCCGGAGCGCCTCGTGTACGTCGTGCCACCGAAGGGTCCGCTGGCGCGTCTGATCATGGCGTTCGCACGCCTCGACGGCGCGCTGCTGCGAAATCGGCGCATTGCCGGCTGCACCGCCGTTCTGCTCGCGAACGCAATGTGACAATCCCGGCTCAAGCGGCGCGCTGAGCGCGTGCGGCCAGCATCGGCCCGCCGGCCGCGAGCCGCTTGCCGACGAGGTCGACCTTGAGGTTGAGTCCTTGAAGGGAACCCGCTGGCTGTCCCGTTCGCCATCTCGAACGCGACGCGCTTGCGGGGTCGGATCCCCAATCGTTCGAGCACCTCGCGTGGCGCCCAAGAGAGCAACGAGTCCGGATCGACCTGGACATCGCGTAACTCGTTGCCGCCGAGTGGGTTGAGCGGGTTTTCGACGACCATTGTGGTTCGAAGGTGGCTCACTGCGGCGTGCATAATGACCTCGACTTTTCAACAGGATACCGCCCTGTCATTCCGACTCGGCTCCCGACTCCCGACTCCCGACTCCCGATTGGACGTAAGTTGCTCTCCTGCCACGGCTTGACACATTTCCCAGCCGCCCTTACTATAAAAGGCTCGCGCGGAAAATTGACGGCTGCTGACGTAGCTCAATTGGCAGAGCACCTGATTTGTAATCAGGCGGTTGCCGGTTCGATTCCGGCCGTCAGCTCTCCGTGGGGGTGTCGGCAGGCGTTGGTTGGCGCGCGAAAATGCGGTGGGGTACCCAAGCGGCCAACGGGAGCAGACTGTAAATCTGCCGGCGTATGCCTTCGAAGGTTCGAATCCTTCCCCCACCATTGGTGGTGTGAGCGACGAGAGAGGAGGAGCTCCGCGGGAGTAGCTCAGTTGGTAGAGCGCAAGCCTTCCAAGCTTGATGTCGCGGGTTCGAGCCCCGTCTCCCGCTCCTTCATCCTTCGCGAGGTCGCGCAGCGAAGCTCGCGGAGGATCTGCTGGGACAAACGCGGTTGCAGTTCGCTTTTTCTTACTCGTCGTCGCTCGCGTAGCTCAGTTGGTAGAGCACACCCTTGGTAAGGGTGAGGTCATCGGTTCAATCCCGATCGCGAGCTCTTTGAAAACCGGGAGTCGGGAGTCGGGAGTCGGGAGTCGAAAGACCCTCAACTCCGCTCCATTGCTCCCCTGAAGTGGAAAACCGAACCGAAGAACAAAGGATGGCGGCCACGGAGTCCAACGACTCCCGACTCCCGACTCCCGACTCCCGATAACGCATGCCGAGAGAAAAGATCATTCTCGCCTGTGGCGAGTGCAAGAATCGCAACTACTTCACCACCAAGAACAAGCGCCTGCACCCCGAGCGCGTCGAGTGGAAGAAGTACTGCCCGCGCTGCAACAAGCACCAGGTGCACAAGGAAACGAAGTAATGGCCACTGACGTCGTCCGTCCGCCCGCCTCCGGCGGTCCGGCCGCCCAGCCGGAGCCCGGCCTCGTCGCCCGCATCATCGCCTTCTATCACGGCGTCGTCGCCGAGATGAAGAAGGTGACCTGGCCCGACCTGCCGCAGGTCCGTCAGGCCACCATCGCGATCATCATCTTCGTTCTCGTCCTCGGTCTCTTCATCTGGCTGCTCGACACGGTGCTCGCCGGCCTGCTCGTGCAGCTCCTGCCGTCGCTCTTCGGCGGGAAGTAGAGGATCTCAGTTTGCTCATGGAACACCGCTGGTACGCCATCCAGACCACCGCCGGACACGAGAACAAGGTCCGCTCGCTCTTGCAGCGCAAGATCGAGCAGGACGCGCGCGCGCCGGAAGAGCGTCCCATCCGGCAGGCCCTCGTGCCCACCCAGGAAGTCGTCGAGATCAAGAACGGCAAGAAGGTCACCGTCGAGCGGAAGCTCTATCCCGGCTACGTGCTCGTCGAAATGGACCTCACGCAGGAGACCGCCCACGCCGTCAACGGCATCCAGGGCGTGATCAAGTTCGTGGGCCACGACCAGCGCTTCCCGCAGCCCCTCCGCCCCGACGAAGTCAACCGCCTCCTCGGCATCGCCGACGAGAAGGAAGACGAAGAGCCGCGCGAGGAAATCCCGTTCATGGTCGGTCAGGCCGTCGCCATCACCGAAGGCCCGTTCACGGACTTCAACGGCACGGTCGAAGAAGTGATGCCCGACAAAGGCAAGGTCCGGGTGTCGGTGTCGCTGTTCGGACGCCCGACGTCGGTGGAGTTGGACTATCTGCAGCTGAAGGCGTACTGACTCGGCACGTCACGCTGTTCGTCTGCCACCACTCAGACGCTAAAAAGGCCAGTGGGAGATAGGAATCGCTAAGGAGCAGTTATGGCAAAGAAAGTCGCGGGATTTGTGAAGCTGCAGATCCCCGCGGGGAAAGCCAATCCGGCGCCGCCCGTCGGCACCGCCTTGGGCCCGCAGGGCATCAACATCATGGCCTTCTGCAAGGAGTTCAATTCACGAACTCAGGGCCAGGGCACGATTCTGCCGGTGGAAATCACCATCTACACCGACAAATCGTTCAGCTTCATCACCAAGACGCCGCCCGCCGCGGTGCTCTTGAAGAAGGAGGCCGGCATCGAGAAAGGCTCGGGCCAGCCCAACCGCAACAAGGTCGGCAAGGTGACCAGGGCGCAGGTGCGCAAAATCGCCGAGCTCAAGATGCCCGACCTGAATTGCGACACGATCGAGTCGGCCATGCACATGGTCGCCGGCGCCGCCCGGTCCATGGGCCTGGAGGTCGTCGACTGATGAAAACGCACGGCAAGAAATTCAACGCCGCGGCGAAGAACCGCGACATCGGCACGAACTACCAGCCCAAGCAGGCGCTGGAGATCGTGAAGAAGGCCGCCTTCGCCAAGTTCGATGAGACCGTCGAGATCGCCGTCCGTCTGGGTGTCGACCCCAAGCACGCCGACCAGGTGGTGCGTGGAACCGTCGTCCTCCCGGCCGGTACTGGTAAGTCCGTTCGCGTCCTCGTCATCGCGCAGGGCGACAAGGCCAAGGAAGCCGAAGCCGCCGGCGCGGACTACGTCGGCACCGAGTACATCGCCAAGATCAAGGAAGGCTGGCTGGACTTCGACGTGTTGATCGCCACACCGGATCAGATGGGCCAGCTCGGTCAGCTGGGCCGGGTCCTCGGTCCTCGCGGACTCATGCCCAACCCCAAGGCCGGCACGGTGACCTTCAACCTCCAGCAGGCCGTGAAGGAGACCAAGGGCGGCAAGATCGAGTTCCGCGTCGACAAGGCCGGCAACGTGCACGCGCCCATCGGCAAGGTCTCGTTCACGCCCGAGCAGCTCGAGCAGAACTTCACCGCCTTCATGGACCAGATCGTCCGCGCCAAGCCGTCCGCGGCCAAGGGCGTGTACGTCAAGAACGTTTCGGTCTCGAGCACCATGGGCCCGGGCGTCGCCATCGACATCACTCCGTACCGCGGATAAGCGCCGATGAAACGAACCGAGAAAGAGGCGCTCGTCGCCGACCTCAAAACGAAGCTCAAGGGCGCCACGGCGCTCTACTACACGGACTTCACGGGCCTGAACGTGAAGCGGATGACCGAGCTGCGCCGCAAGCTGCGCAAGCAGGGCGTCGAGTACGTCGTCATCAAGAACACGCTCGCGTTGAAGGCCGTCAACGAGAGTGGCCTCGTCGGCACGAAGCTCAAGGGCCCCAGCGGTCTCGTGATCGCGAAAGACCCCGTCGCCGCCGCCAAGGTGATCACCGACTTCGCCAAGGAGAACGATTCCCGCCCCGAAGTGAAGGGCGGGCTCTTCGAAGGCAAGGCGGTCGACAAGGCCCAGATCACCAAGCTGGCTTCCATGCCGAGCCGCGAGCAGATGCTCGCCCAGCTCGCCGGTGGCCTGCAGTCCCCGCTCGCCGGCTTCGTCGGCGCGCTGAACGGTGTGTTGTACATGTTCGCCGGTGCGCTCGAAGGTTTGCGTACCCAGAAATCGTCAACCTGAGCGCATTAGACACAGAGAGGAGAAACACTCACATGCCTAGCACAATGAACAAGGACGAGATTCTCGAAGCCATCGGCAACATGTCCGTCTTCGAGCTCGCTGAGCTGATCGACGCCTTCAAGACCAAGTTCAACGTCACCATCGCGGCCGCCCCTGTCGGTGGCGCGCCCGCCGGTGGCGCCGGCGGCGGTGCCGCCGCTCCGGCCGCCGAGGAGAAGACCGAATTCGACGTCGTCCTCAAGGACGCCGGCTCGAAGAAGATCCAGGTCATCAAGGTGGTGCGCGAGCTGACCGGCCTTGGCCTCAAGGAAGCCAAGGACATGGTCGACGGCGCTCCGCAGACGGTGAAGTCCGGCGTCTCGAAGGACGAAGCCGCGTCGGTGAAGGCCAAGCTGGAAGAGCAGGGCGCCACGGTTGAGGTCAAGTAGCGGTCGCCGCGGCAGCAGTCACTCTTCGCGCGCACCGCGCGCGGAGAGTCTGCTGTTGGGTCACCCGTGACTTGTCCTCAGCCCAGCGCCTTAGTGAATACGAAACACACTCGCACGTCCTCAATCGCTGTTCTAAACCAGGTCCCGGGGTCAGCCGTTTCGGCCGCCCCGTGCCCTGGCTTTGCCCGTTCCATGGTGCCCAATGCCTGAGACCCTGAAGCAGATCTCCTTCGGCAAGCTCGACCAGGGGATGCAGATGCCGCATCTCCTCGACATCCAGACCCGCGCCTTCGAGGCGCTGCTCCAGCTGGATGCCGCCTCGCACGACCGCGAGGACATCGGACTCGAGCGCGTCTTCAAGGACCTGTTCCCGATCACCGACGTCCACGAAAACTTCTCGCTCGAGTTCGTCCGCTATAACCTCGGCGAACCCAAGTACTCGGTCGAAGAGTGCATCGAGCGCGACATGACCTACTCGGCGCCCCTCAAGGCCACGCTGCAGCTGGTCATCAACGAGGTCGTCAACGAACAGAAACGCCCGCGCAACATCATCGAGAAAGAGGTCTATCTCGGTGAGCTGCCGCTCCTCACGCCCCTGGGCACCTTCGTCATCAACGGCGCCGAGCGCGTCATCGTCTCCCAGCTCCATCGCTCGCCGGGCGTCGTGTTCGAGGAGGCCACGCACCCCAACGGCCAGCGCCTCATCTCGGCCCGCATCATTCCGTTCCGCGGCAGCTGGGTCGAGTTCACGGTCGACATTCACGACGTCGTCTACGTCCACATCGACAAGAAGAAGAAGTTCCCGGCCACGGCGCTCCTCCGCGCCTTCGGCTACGGAACCAACTCGGACATCCTCCGCCTCTTCTTCGCCGTGCGCGACCTGGATCTCACCAAGAAGCGTGAGAGCCGCGTCGACGTGCGCGAAGTCATCGGCGCCATCATCGCCGAGGACATCACGCTCGCCGGTGAAGCGACCCCTGAGGACGCACCGAAAGCCCGCACCAAAAAGGCCCGCGCCGAGCGCGAGCGCGCCGAGAACGATCTCCTGGTCAAGGAAGGCGACGAGCTCACCGAAGAGGTGTTCAACCGCCTCCGCCGCCAGGGCATCGACAAGGTGAAGGTCTTCGCTTCCTATATGTCGATCGACCTGCGCGACGAGCAGGACGCCATCGAGCGCGGCGAGCGCCCGGTGCGTCGCGTCATCGCCGTCGACGTCGTCGACGAGGATGGCGAGGTCGTCGCCGAAGTGGGCCAGAACCTGAGCGACACCCTCATCAAGAAGATCCGCAAGGCCAACGTCACCAAGGTCTCGGTCTTCGTGACGTCGGGCCGCGCCGAGTCCACGCTCATCAAGAACACCATCGCCAAGGATCCGACTCACTCGGAGAAGGAAGCCCTGGGCCAGATCTACGCGTTGCTCCGTCCCGGCGACGCGCCCGACGCCACCACGGCCAAGCAGGCGCTCGAGCGGCTGTTCTTCAGCCCCAAGCGCTACGATCTCGGCCGCGTCGGCCGCTACAAGATCAATCAGCGGCTCGGCCTCACCACGCCGGCCGACTACACCGTGCTGAGCAAGGAAGACTTCGTCGCCATCATCAGGTACCTGGTGGAGCTGCACGAAGGCCGCGGCCACGTGGACGACATCGACCACCTGGGCAACCGCCGCATCCGCTCGGTGGGTGAGCTCATCGCCAACCAGTTCTCGGTCGGCCTCTCGCGTATGGCCCGGCTGGTGAAGGAGCGCATGTCCATCAACACCGATCCCGAGAAGATCTCGCTCGACGATCTGGTGAACGCCCGCACCGTGAGCGCCGTCATCCAGGCGTTTTTCGGCTCGAGCCAGTTGTCACAGTTCATGGACCAGACCAACCCGCTCGCCGAGCTGACGCACAAGCGTCGTCTGTCGGCGCTCGGCCCCGGTGGTCTCACGCGCGAGCGCGCCGGCTTCGAAGTGCGAGACGTGCACTACTCGCAGTACGGACGCATGTGCCCCATCGAGACGCCTGAAGGTCCGAACATCGGACTCATCACGAGTCTCGCTTGCTACGCGCGCGTCAACGATCTCGGCTTCGTCGAGACGCCGTATCGCGTGGTCAAGAACGGCAAAGTCACCAACGACCTCGCCTGGCTCGACGCCAACCGCGAGGAGGACACCATCATCGCGCAGGCCAACGCGCGCATCGACGAGAACGGCAATTTCCTGGACGACCTGGTGCTCTGCCGCCAGGGCGGCGACGTGCCGCTCATCCCCAAGGACCGCATCGACTACATGGATGTGGCCCCCGAGCAGCTCGTGTCGATCGCGGCCGCGCTCATTCCGTTCCTCGAGCACGACGACGCCAACCGCGCGCTCATGGGCTCGAACATGCAGCGCCAGGCGGTGCCGCTCCTGAATCCCCGCACGCCGCTCGTCGGTACGGGCCTCGAGGAGAAAGTGGCCGTCGACTCGGGCGCCGTGGTCATCGCCAAGCGCGCCGGCGTGGTCACGCGCGTCACGGCCGACGAGATCATCGTCGACGCCGGTCCGGCCGAGCGTGCCAAGGCGAAGGAGGGCAAGGACGGTGAAGATCGTCCGCTCGCCCGCCTCACCCAGCACGACCGCTACCGCCTCAAGAAGTACTGGAGAACCAACCAGGACACCGCCATCAACCAGCGGCCGCTCATCAAGCAGGGCCAGAAGGTGAAGGAAGGCGACGTGCTCGCCGACGGCGCCGCCACCGAAAAGGGCCAGCTCGCGCTCGGGTCGAACGTGACGGTCGCCTTCATGCCCTGGTACGGCCACAACTTCGAGGACGCCATTGTGCTCTCCGAGCGCCTGGTGAAGGACGACGTGTATTCGTCGATCCACATCCAGGAGCTCGAGCTCCACGTCCGCGACACCAAGCGCGGCCAGGAGGAGATCACGCGGGAAATCCCGAACGTCGCGGAAGACGCGCTGCTGGATCTCGACGAGCGCGGCATCGTTCGCATCGGCGCGCACGTCAAGCCGGGCGACATCCTGGTCGGCAAGATCACGCCCAAGGGTGAGACGGAGCTCAGCCCCGAAGAGAAGCTCCTCACCGCCATCTTCGGCGAAAAGGCGAAGGACGTGAAGGATTCGTCCCTCAAGGTGCCGCCGGGCATGGAAGGCGTGGTCATCGACGTCAAGATCTTCTCACGCATCGAAGACCAGGTCGTCGAAAAGGATCGCGGCGAGCGCATCGGCGAAGTCCGCCGGCTCGAGGGCGACGAGAAGATTCGCGTCAACGAAGTTCGCGACGGAGAGCTCGTCGAGCTGCTCGAGGGTCAGACCATCGCCCTCGCGCTCAAGTCGGGCACCGTCGAGGAAGCCATTCCCACGGGCACCAAGCTCACCAGCGCCATGCTGCGTGAGATGAAGCTTTCGTCGCTCGATCTGAAAACGCTGCGCCTCGAGAACAAGCGCATCAACGAGCGCGTCCGTCAGATCATCGAGGTCTCCAACGAAGAGAAGGCCAAGATCGAGGAGAAGGCCGAGGAGCGCATCGACCGCATCCTCCAGCCGGACGAGCTGCCTCCGGGCGTCATCCAGCTGGTGAAGGTGTATCTCGCCGAGAAGCGCAAAGTCTCGGTGGGCGACAAGATGGCCGGCCGCCACGGCAACAAGGGTATCGTCGCCCGCGTGGTGCCCGAGGAGGACATGCCGTTCCTCCCCGACGGTCGTCCGGTCGACATCGTGCTCAACCCGCTCGGCGTGCCGTCTCGAATGAACGTCGGTCAGATCCTCGAGACGCACCTGGGCTGGGTGGCCAAGAACCTCGGCTTCTACGCCAAGACGCCCGTCTTCCAGGGCACCAACGAACGGGAGATCGGCCTCTTGATGAAGCTCGCCGGCGTGCTCTGGAGCGGTCAGGCCCTGGGCCTCAAGGTGCAGGCGCCTGTCGTCACCGACGCCGACGTCCGCCGTCTCGTGGCCGACATCAAGCCCGACGTGAAGGACGAGAAGGGCTTCCAGCGGCTCGAGGAAGCCAGCCTCAACACGCTGGGCAGCCGCGGCATGTCCGCCGAAACGCGCGAGCTGCACCACAAGCTCCGCGACTTCATCGCGGCCGCGGCCAAGGAGCTGAGCCAGCGCGACGCCGACAGCCTCAAGAACGAAGTGAAGTTCCACGAGGAGGCGGTGGAGGCCGAGGGCATTTCGGCCACGCAAAAGGCGGCGTACAAGGCGGCGCTCAAGCAGCTCGAGAAGCGGTCGGGCCAGGAAGCGGCCGACCTGCTCGCCTCCGAGGAGCTGCCGGCGCTCTCAGGGATGCTCGGCAAGAAGTCCGACGCCGACGTCGACGCCGCGGCCATGGAGCTGATGCGTCTCGCCGGGCTCACGCCGTACGGCAAGGTGAGACTCCGCGACGGCCGCACGGGCGAGACCTTCGCCTCACCGGTGACGGTGGGCGAAATCTATATGTTGAAATTGTCTCACCTGGTGGATGATAAGATCCACGCGAGGTCCATTGGCCCGTACTCGCTGGTCACGCAGCAGCCGCTCGCCGGCAAGGCGCAGTTCGGCGGCCAGCGCTTCGGAGAGATGGAAGTGTGGGCGCTGGAAGCCTACGGCGCCGCGCACGTGCTGCAGGAAATTCTCACCGTCAAGTCCGACGACGTGAACGGACGCTCGCGGGTGTACGAGGCCATCGTGAAGGGTCAGAACCTTCCGGAGCCCGGCATTCCCGAGTCGTTCAACGTGCTCGTGAAGGAGCTGCAGGCGCTGGGCATCAAGGTCACGATGGGCCAGAGCGACACAGGATTCTGGGGCGACGGTACCGCCACCGGTACGTCGGGGAACGGAAGCGCGCAGGGAGGGGAGTAATCAATGATTGATTTCCGTAGCGTGCGCGAACAGCGCGCCAGCTCGTTCGACTTCATTCAGGTTCGCATCGCGAGCCCTGAAGAGATCCGCGGTCCCAAAGATCCCAAGGAGCGTGAGCGCCTGGAGCTCCAGGGCCTGCGCTCCTGGTGGAGCTGGGGTGAAGTCACCAAGCCCGAGACCATCAACTACCGCAGCTTCAAGCCCGAGAAGGACGGCCTCTTCTGCGAGCGCATCTTCGGTCCCGTCAAGGACTGGGAATGCCACTGCGGCAAGTACAAGAGAATCCGCTATCGCGGCGTGATCTGCGACCGCTGCGGCGTCGAAGTGACCCTCTCGAAGGTTCGCCGCGAGAGAATGGGCCACATCGAGCTCGCCGTTCCCGTCGCCCACATCTGGTTCTTCAAGACGCTGCCCAGCCCCATGGGCAATCTGCTCGACATCACGCTTCGCGATCTCGAGAAGATCATCTATTACTCCAACTACGTCGTCATCGAGCCGGGCAAGCAGGAAGCCCAGGTCAACCAGCTGCTCGACGAAGACGAATACCTCGCGCTCAAGACCGCGGCCAAGGAGTCGAACGATCAGGCCTTCCAGGCCGACATCGGCGCTCCCGCCGTGCGCGAGCTGCTGCGCCGGCTCGACGTCGACAAGCTCGCCGACACGCTCCGCGCGGACGTCACCACCGAGACGAGCCAGCATCGGAAGAAGATGCTGCTCAAGCGGCTCAAGATCGTCGACGCCTTCCGCAACTCCGGCGAGTCAGGCGACGCGCGCAACAAGCCCGAGTGGATGATCCTGGACGTCGTTCCGGTGATTCCGCCGGACCTCCGTCCGCTCGTCCCGCTCGACGGCGGCCGCTTCGCAACAAGCGATTTGAATGACTTGTACCGTCGCGTGATCAACCGGAATAATCGCCTTCAGAAGCTGATCATTCACCGGGCTCCTGAAGTGATTTTGAGGAATGAGAAGCGGATGCTGCAGGAGGCGGTGGACGCGCTGTTCGACAACGGCCGCCGCTCCAAGGCCATTCGTGGCCGTGGCAAGCGTCCGCTCAAGTCCCTGAGCGACATGCTCAAGGGCAAGCAGGGCCGCTTCCGTCAGAACCTCCTCGGCAAGCGCGTCGACTACTCGGGCCGCTCGGTCATCGTCGTCGGCCCCGAGCTCCAGCTGCATCAGTGCGGTCTGCCCAAGCTGATGGCCCTGGAGCTGTTCAAGCCGTTCATCATCCATAAGCTCGTCGAGAAGGGCATCGCCGAGACCGTGAAGCGCGCCAAGAAGATCGTGGAGCGCGAGAGCCCCGAGGTGTACGAGATCCTGGAAGAGATCATTCGTGACCATCCGGTGCTCCTGAACCGCGCGCCCACGCTTCACAGGCTTGGCATCCAGGCCTTCGAGCCGGTGCTCGTCGAGGGCAAGGCCATTCGTATCCACCCGCTCGTCTGCGCGGCGTTCAACGCCGACTTTGACGGCGACCAGATGGCCGTGCACGTGCCGCTCTCGTTCGAGGCGCAGCTCGAGGCGCGGCTGCTCATGCTGTCGAGCAACAACATTTTGAAGCCCTCCGACGGCCGCCCCGTCGCCGAGCCGTCGCAGGACATCGTCCTCGGCTGCTACTTCGCGACAAAGGCGCCGGCGAACTTCAACACGGTCGACATCAAGACCCTGCGCCGCTTCACCGCGGTCGCCGAGGTCGAGATGGAGCTCGCCCTGAACCGCATCGCTCGGCAGACGCCGGTGTTGTGGTGGGTGAACGAGCCGGGCAACGCCCGGTGGGAGAAGACCACGGCCGGCCGCGTGCTCTTCAACGCCATCACGCCCAAGCAGCTCGCCTTCAAGAACGCCGACATGAAGAAGAAGGCGCTCTCGGAGCTGGTGTTCGAGTCCTATAGAAAGGCGGGCCTCGACGGCACCGTGCAGTTCCTCGATCGCCTCAAGGAGTTCGGCTTCTCCAACGCCACGCGCGGCGGTGTCTCGATCGGTATCGAAGATCTCGAGATCCCGACGGCGAAGCAGCAGCTGCTGGACGAGGCCACCGAGCGCGTCGAGCGCTTCCAGAAGGCGTACCAGACCGGCAACATCACCAACGGCGAGCGCTACAACAAAGTCATCGACACCTGGACCCACGCCAACTCCGACATCGCCGACGAGATGGTGAAGGCGATGCGCGAGTCCAAGCAGGGCTTCAACCCGGTGTTCATGATGTTCGATTCCGGCTCGAGAGGTTCGCGCGACCAGATCCGTCAGTTGGCCGGCATGCGCGGCCTGATGGCCAAGCCGCAGAAGAAGCTCACCGGCGGCATTGGTGAAATCATCGAGAGCCCCATCAAGTCCAACTTCCGCGAAGGCCTGAGCGTGCTGGAGTACTTCATCTCCACGCACGGCGCCCGTAAGGGTCTGGCCGACACGGCCTTGAAGACGGCCGACGCCGGCTACCTCACGCGCCGCCTCGTGGACGTCGCGCAGGACGTGACGATCAGCGAGGAGGATTGCGGAACGATTCAGGGTCTCGATGTGTCAGCGCTGAAGGAAGGCGAGGACGTCATCGAGCCGCTCGCCGAGCGCATCGTCGGGAACTTTGCCGCCGAGGATGTGGAGGATCCGCATTCGCTGGATGAATCGGGTCGTCGCACGTTGCTCTCCGAGGCCGGTCAGTTGATCGACGAGGAGAAGGCGATCGAGATCGAGGAGTCTGGCATCGAGGTGGTGAAGATCCGGAGCGTGCTCACCTGCGAAGCCAAGCGCGGTCTCTGCCGCATGTGCTACGGAAGAAACCTGGCGACCATGGACGTGGTCGATCTCGGCGAAGCAGTCGGCATCATCGCCGCCCAGTCGATTGGTGAACCAGGCACGCAGCTCACGCTGAGAACCTTCCACATCGGCGGCACGGCGGCTCGTATCGCCGAGCAGACGGCGCGGAAGAGCAAGGTGGCCGGCGTCGCCGAGTATGGCGACCGGCTGGTGGTGGTGACGAACCAGGAGAAGCAGCAGATCGTCACGAGCTACGAGGGCGAGATCTTAATCAGAGCTTCTACAGATAAAAACGCCGCGATCTCAGCGCGCCTCCAGGTCCCCCTGGGCGCCGTGCTGAGCGTCGAGGATGGCGAGGACGTGAAGCGCGACCAGGTGATCTTCACCTGGGACCCGTACACCAACCCGATCATCACCGACGTCGAGGGTGTGGTGAAGTTCGTCGACATCGTGGAAGACGAGTCGGTGAGTGAGGAGCTGGACGAGCTCACGGGCTTGCGCCAGCGCGTGATCATCGAGGATCGCGAGAAGAAGCTCCACCCGCACATCGAGATCGTGCAGGAGAAGAGCGGGAAGGAGAAGAAGATCCGCGACTTCATCATCCCGGCGGGCGCGCAGCTCACCGTGGAGGACGGCCAGAAGATCTGGGCCGGCACGACGATCGCGAAGGTGGGCCGTGAGGCGTACAAGACGCGCGACATCACGGGCGGTCTGCCGCGAGTTGCTGAATTGTTTGAAGCTCGCAGGCCCAAAGATCCCGCCACCATTTCCGAGATCGATGGTGTCGTACGGTTCGGCGAGATCAAGCGCGGCAAGCGCGAGATCTACGTGATGCCGATGCACCCGGATGGCTCACTCGACGAGACGCGCGAGGCGCAGCTCTACGAGGTGCCCGCCGGCAAGCACTTGCGCGTGCACGAGGGCGATCGGGTGCGGGCGGGTGACAGGCTGTCGGAAGGCCCGGTCAACCCGCACGACATTCTGCGCATCAAGGGCCCCCGCGCCGTGCAGGAGTACCTGCTCAACGAGGTGCAGGAGGTCTATCGCCTGCAGGGTGTGAAGATCAACGACAAGCACATCGGGGTCATCGTTCGTCAGATGCTGCAGAAGGTGCGCATCATCGATCCGGGCGAAACTGAATTCCTCGAGGGCGAGCACGTGGACAAGCAGGTGTTCCGGGATGAGAACGACCGGATGAAGAAGAAGAAGGAATCGCCTGCTCAGTCTGAGCCGTTGCTGCTGGGCATTACGAAGGCCTCTTTGACGACGCAGAGCTTCATCTCGGCGGCTTCGTTCCAGGAGACCACTCGCGTCCTGACCGACGCCTCGATTCGTGGGGCTAAGGACGATCTGTTGGGTCTCAAGGAGAACATCATCATCGGTCACCTGATTCCTGCCGGTACGGGTATGTACCGGTATCAGGACGTGGAGATCAACATCGCGCAGCCGGAGGGCTTCGAGCCGCTGCCTCCGTTGTCGGAGTCGCTGCCGAATGTCTTCTCGATGGCGGATGACGATGAGGCGCCGTTTGCGCCGTTGCCGAGGGGAGGGGTGAAGGAAGGGAAGGAGTAGGCTTGTCATCCCGCCTGCCCTTCGCGTAGCGGAGGGAGCGTAGCGAGGGATCTGCGCTCAGAAGTCACAAAAGGGGCGAGCCGAGCCGGCTCGCCCCCTTTTCTCTTAACGGCGCATCTACTTCGGTGGACAAGCCAGCCCGAACGTGCCGGGCTTCGCGCGGCCACCACCGCCGGAACCAATGCATTGGACGTTGTGCTTTATTGAATTGTGACGCTTTCGCGCTCATTCTTATCTGGCCCTCCGCGCGAGCGGCCCGAGAACCACCACACGTCTCTGCCGCGCATCAATGCCCCCTATCACGCTGCGTCCCACGTTCACCCGAGACCTTGACGGCCTTCGGCGGTCTTCTCGTAAGCACTACCAGCGTGCCTCCGAGGTGCTGCTTGAGCTCCAGCGCGACCAGAGCCCGTCGGCGCCGCGGCGCACGGAATCGCGGATCCCGAACTGTGTCAAGTTCGAGTTGCCCGACGGGTATCGCTTGGTTCTACAGCGGGCGGACGACGGGGTTGAACTCGTAGCGCTGGTCGTGGGGACACACGACCACGTCGAGTCCTTCTTGGACGGCCACAAGGGCTACGTGTTCGACGCGCGGACTGGGCGCGTGCGGGAACTTCGTCTTGCCACTGCATCGGAGACCGCTATTGAGGTAGCTCCGTCCGCGGAACTGGTCGCGGAGACCATTCAGGAATCGCCAGCAGGCGCAGCAACTTTCGGCGAGTTCACGGATGAGATGCTGGCCAACCTTGGCGTTCCGGCGACATTTCTTGAGCGCCTGCGTCTTATCGTCGATCCTGACAGCCTGGAGTGCATGACTCTCCTTCAGGAGCTTGGGGACTCAGCTCCGGAGAGCGCGGATGCGCTCCTGGCCTACGTTACCGGCAACGTCGACACCCGGCGCGCCGTCAGTGACCTTGCTCGCGGTACCGCGACCCGGCGTGAGTCCTTCCCGACGACCGAACTCACGGAGCGCGCGTCCGCCAGTGAAGAGTTCATCACCTTCTCTGATCCTGATGAATTGGCAATGGTTTTGGAGAAAGGATCGCTTCAGCAATGGCAGCTGTTTCTTCATCCTGACCAACGTGGGCTGGTTGACCGTAGCTTCAGCGGGCCTGCGCGCCTACGAGGTATCAGCGGCTCCGGCAAGACAGTGGTCGCGCTCCATCGGGCCCGTCGTCTAGCTCGCGAGGCAGCTCCGTTCGGTCAGAAGGTGCTGTTCACCACTTTCGATAAGGGCCTGGCGGCTGCCGCGGGCCGTCTTCTCGATGAGTTGGCCGGAGCTGAGCGGTCATCCATCGAGGTAACTCACTTGCACCGGTGGTGTCTCGATTACCTGGACTTCTGTGGCATCCCGCGTCCACGATACTCGCCAGACGACAGCCGCGAGATGCGTGGCGTTTCCCTTGGCGCTCTTCCGCCGCGAGCGCAGGCAGCGCTCAGATCCTTGCCGCGCGAGTATGTCTGGCAGGAGGTCGAGTTCATCATGGGCCGGTTTCTACACGAGGAGGCGGAGGCGTATCTCACGACCGATCGCGCCGGCCGAGGCAGAGCACTGACATCTGATCAGCGTCGCGCGATTCTCGATCTCTATCTTCTGTACGTTCGCAAGCTCTTCGAGCGCGGCTTCGTCGAGCCGGCGGAGTTCGTGCGAATGGCATACCGTCAGCGGCTGAACGGCGATCCGACGCGGGACACCTACAGGGCGGTTATCGTCGATGAAGTTCAAGATATTTCTGAGATAGGCATCAAGCTCCTTCACTCTCTAACTGGAGGCATCCCCGATGGCCTCCTCCTCGTCGGTGACGCTACGCAGCGAATCTTTACGCGCGGGTACTCTCTCCGTGGACTCGGCGTCGACATTGGGGGTCGAGGGGTGGTGCTCCGCAAGAACTACCGGAATACCCGCCAGATTCTCGAGGCTGCGTTTCCGCTTGTCGCGGCGGAGTGGCAGCAGGATCTCAGTTCCGCCGGGCTCGCGACCGCTGACTTCGCCCCGGAGTTCAGCGTACGCGAAGGCTCGCGACCGATTGTGGTGCGATGTCGTGACGACGCCGCCGAAGGACGATTCTTGGCATCAGAGATCGCAAGCCTTCTCCGATACAAGCATTACGTTCCCCGCGATATATGTGTAGTGGGACGTGACAAGCGGTCACGCGACCTCGCTCTTGCAGCGTTGAAAGCCGCGAACATTCCTGCTTCCCCTTTTCAGTCCCTCCCAACGGGCGAGATTAGTGGCGAGGCCGACGCCATTCGGGTGAGTTCCCTCCACGGTGCTAAGGGTCACGAGTTCGCTACTGTATTTGTAGTCGGTGCAGCCGCAGGAACGATCCCACAAGCCAGCGCTCGTGAGCAAGACGAAGTCACCAGCGAAGCGGCGGTGCTCTACGTCGGCATGACTCGCGCTCGCGATCTTCTCTATTTGTCGTACGCTCAGCAAGACCGAAATGAACGGTCGCGTGGTGTGTCTCCGTTCCTCACTCGCATCAACGCCTTTGTCGATCACGCAGAGTTTCGCAGATGAATCGACGTCTGGCCGTACCGGCCACCGTCCGTCGCAACGGCGAAGTTAGACATCCTCGTACCGAGGCCTGATATAAGCTGTGCTGAAAGGCCTGCTCAGGTTTCGATGAAAGTCGCCGGCCCATGATGACGCGCCGCTGTCGCCGTTGCCCAAGGGAGGGGTGAAGGGAAAGAGCAGGAAAACCGAGAACCGTAGCGCGGTAAAAGGGGCGGGCCAGTCGGCCCGCCCCTTCTTGTTTCGTTTGATCGCGGCGCCGACAGACGATAGCAGAGTCGGCCTGCCATGCAAACGGCCCGCGCCTCGGTTTGTCGGAAGTCGGCGAAGTCAGATTAAAGTCAGCAAATAGGCCAATGTTCACTGCTGCCTTGCGAAATTGGCAGTAGCGAGTACTTTCGCGCGTCTGGTGGCCGATCCGTACGCCTCTCCATGGTTGCGACCTAGGCGAATGTCATCCGAAGAATTTCTTGAACCGAACTACGCCAAGCTTGAGAGTGCGCTGCGAGCGATTGGCTACGGCTTTGAAGTCGCCGTAGCTGACATCATTGACAACTCAATTGACGCGAATGCGGGTGAAGTCCTCGTCCGTATCCTGACACGCCGCGATGGTCGAATGGACCTCGTAATACATGACGACGGGGACGGGATGTCGTCCGACACACTGAAGGAAGCGATGCGTTTTGGATCGGACGTCTCGGATGATGTGAAACGCCTCGGTAAGTTCGGCCTCGGGCTCAAGCTCGCCTCGCTCAGCCAAGCGCGCCAATTGACGGTAATTTCCAAACACGAAGGCCGCCTGTCTGCCCGCGCATGGTTAGAAGATGGTATTTCGCGCGGCTTCATCAGTTCGATTCTTGACGGTACAACGGCTGCCGATAAGGCGCGGCACCTTGTTCCAAGCCGACCGCTTAAGTCCTCCGGAACACTAGTATACTGGTCGGATCTCTACCGGACCGCCCGACACGGAACTCAGTCCAGTGAGCACGCTCAAAAACTCATACGTCGACTACAAGACCATTTGTCCCTTGCGTTTCATCGCTTTCTTCAGGCGCGAAGCCGGCCAGTCTCCATACTCTTAGAGGTCGGCGAGCTTGAATCCGGAAGAATGGGAATTCCTGTCCGTTTGGATCCCCTGGACCCCTTCGGATACCCGCACACGGGCGTCAAAGACTTCCCGGTCAAATTGCGCCTGCCGGAACCGTATGAGAAGCAACTAACAGTTACGGCCCACATCTGGCCGCCGAACATGAAGACGGCTGAGTACAAGCTGCCCGGAGGGACCAACGCCCGACAAGGCTTCTATTTCTATAGAAACAACAGACTCATCCAGGGCGGCGGGTGGAATGGTCTCCGAGAGACCGAGCCCCATGCTTCCTTGGCGCGAGTTGAGGTGGATGTGTCCCCTGACTTCGACGTTGATATCAGCCTTGACGTGAAGAAGGTTGAGATCCAGCTGCCGCCTCCAGTAGCCAAGGCGATCGAACAGTCAAAAGCCGCGTCGGGTCTCGACTTCCCAAAGTACATCAGCACGGCTGTGTCGGCTTACCGCACGAAACCGGTGACGCTCAGCGAATTGCCTCTAATCCCCTCCAGAGGCCTCCCCGCCGACCTCATTGAATTCCTCCGGCAAGAACTGCGACTTCAGAGCACCGCGAAGCATCGCGACCTGAAAATCGAATGGAGGACGCTTGATGAGTCATCGTTCTTTGACCTCGATCGTGACTACGGGCTCCTGTACCTCAACAGCGCCTTCAGAAGACAACTACTCCACGGCTTAGACGGCTCGTCGGCAGACCTCCCAGTTGTGAAGTGCCTCCTCTTCCTCCTCCTGAGAGATGCGATGACGTCTGAACGCTTTGGCTCGAAGATTCGTGAGCGCGCCGAATTGATCAATCGCATTCTTGTAAGAGCGGTGCGCCACGAGCGGGTCCGAGAATGACGTCAGTTCCATATCTGACCTGGAACAACTTCCGCGACACAGTACTGGTGGCAGGACAGCGACGCGTACACCGTCTGTCTGAAGCACCGCGGATCGACGTTCTCGCGGATGGCGTCAGCAAGCGAATCGGCTTGGTGATCGAAAGACGGAATACATCTGCCATTCCCGCGGAGCTGGCTAAGCTCTCGGAGATACACGTCGAGAGCCTAACGCAAGATGGCAGTCCGTTTCTGTACATCTACACGGATTCGCAGAATCTAGATCGTGAGTTCTATCACCTCGCGATGGCCATTGCGGACCATGTGCTCGTAGAGAAACGTGATGCACTCGACGCGGCCAGTTACGAACTGGCCCGGTTTGACGCCTTATTGGCGGGAAAGGACCTCCTGAGTGCTGAAAGGCAAATCGGCCTGCTCGGCGAGTTGCTGTTTCTCGAGGAACTCATGATGAGCAAGGGCTCCGGCGCTGTCGGGGCGTGGACCGGCCCGACGGGCGAACCTCACGACTTTCGACTCGGCGACGACGAGTTTGAGGTAAAAACAACGACGGGCAGCAAACGGATTCACACCGTCAATGGCGAGGAACAGCTCGTCCCCTCGTTGGGCTGTCGCCTCTACATCACGTCCATTGTGTTGGGGCCGCCGGGCGAGGGTGCCGATTTTACGCTTCGGGATAGGGTTGCGGCTATCACCGCAAGGCTTCGTAATGCGCGAGAGTCAGAAGTGTTCACTCAGGGTCTTCGGTCCGTCGGTTACGCCGAGCATGAAAGCGCGCACTATGATCGCCGGTTTTCTCTCCGCAGACGGCTGGCTCTTGTACCTGTGAACGACTCATTGCCGGCACTTACCAGGCCGGTGATTCAAGCAGCGCTTGGTCAACAAGCAATCCGCATCGACCGGATTAGCTACGGCCTGAATGTCGAAGGCCTCGAGCACGAGAAAGGATCGGATGTCTTTCAAAGGGTGATGTCGGGGGCAGTAATATGACGACTATAACGGAGCGAATTGAGCTCGCGCTCGGCGCAATGCGCGCCGCGGGACCCCGAGATCTTCGAGCTTTTCTGGCACAGCCAGCGCCCGATGTGCCTCCGGCGACAGCGTCCGAGATTACGCAAATGCTCGATACGCTTTTGTCTGACGATCCAAACAATCCCTCGAGACTACGCTTCTCGGATGCATTGCGCGGATGGGATAACGCCAAGGACGCGTCGTGGATTGGCGGCACACGTCGGAACACCAGAGAACGTCGGGCATTAATACATGAGAAGCTGAAATCCGGCGACTCGCTTGGGGCCAGGATCGACGGAATCCTTCCCTTCTTTCCGCTCGAGGAGCCGCTGATCATCGCAACCGAGCACGAGGACTGGTACAAGCCGCAGGATGGAGTGCGGGATTACTACTGGGCAACCTATCGCTCCTACCTCCGCACTCACCGCAAGTGGGAAGACGCGTCCATCATGAGCCTGAGCAATCACACTCAGGCCGTCATCGAATGCTTGGCGAACCCCGAATCGAAGCGAGCCTATGCCGCGCGCGGTCTCGTCATGGGGTTTGTTCAGAGCGGGAAGACCGCGAACTTCATGGGCGTCACTGCGCGCGCGGCGGACGCCGGCTATCGGCTGATAATCGTACTTGCGGGAACGTGGAATATTCTCCGCAATCAGACACAGCGCCGTTTCGATAAGGAGCTCCTTGGGAAAGAGCTGCTCTTCAACGACGAATCGTACACGCTGAACCCGCCAGCGGATTGGGCTGATTTCCTTGAACACGGAACTGATCCGGTAATGCGCGCCGGGTACGCGTGGCAACGGCTCACGCGGCCCGATATTGACTTTAGGCGGCTCAGGGCCGCGATCGACAGCCTTGAGTTTGAGAAACCGAATAAGGCAGCGGCTCTATTTGATCCGGTTAATCTTCACGCACTGCCGGTCAAATTATTGGTTGTAAAAAAGCACAGCGGCATTTTGCGCAATCTCGTGCGCGATCTTCTTCAGATACGCACAAAGCTGACCGACCTGCCGGCCATCATTATCGATGACGAATCGGACCAGGCAGGCATTAACACAGTTAATCCGGCGCGGCCTCCAAAGTCAGGCAAGGAACGCACGGCAACAAATGAGTGCATCGTTAAGCTGCTGGGCCTGTTCCCGCGCGGCCAGTACATCGGGTACACTGCGACGCCCTATGCGAACGCATTGGTAAACCCGGACGATCCAGAGGATCTCTATCCGCGAGATTTCATTCTTCCATTGGACAGGCCGATCGGATACATGGGAGTCGCGGATTTCTTCGACCCTACGACAGCTTACGCCGATTTGAACAAGGAAGACTACGCGCTTCCCGAAATAGCCCACATTCGTCGCGTATCACGGCTGGCGGACGATGACGACGAGGATCTTAAGAACGCGCTTCGCAGCTACGTTCTGAGCGGTGGAGTGAAGTTGTATCGACAGTCGGCAGACGCTGCGCGCTACAAGGCCGAGTATTTCAAGCACCACACAATGCTCGTTCACACATCCTCGCGCAGGGGCGCCCACGCCAGCTTGGCCGCGCGGGTGAAGGATCTATGGGATGCGTGTGCGTTCAATACACCGACGGGTCTCGCCGAGCTCGAGACGTTGTGGACCAATGATTACAGCAAGGTCTCGGTCGCGCACAAGACGGACGTCCTTCCTCCGACGTTTGCTGACCTCATCCCTCCTTTATCTGAGGCAATCAAACGGATAGAAAGGGGCTCTAAGGTCTACATGGTCGTGAATAGCGACAGCAACGAAGCTCCCGATTTTAGTGCGGACTCGATTTGGAAGATCGTGGTAGGCGGCAACAAGCTGTCCCGGGGCTATACAATAGAAGGCCTTACCGTCAGTTACTATCGCCGTGTAACTGGGACAGGCGACACTCTAATGCAAATGGGCCGTTGGTTTGGGTTTCGGCCTGGCTATAGGGACTTGGTGAGGGTGTTCCTCGGCGTTTCTGAGGGCCGACGACAAAAGGGCGATCTTGTCGCGCTGTTCAAACAGGTTTGCCTCATGGAGGACCGATTCCGGGAGGAGATACAGCGATACGTGAGGCGACCGGGGCACGCCCGCGTCACACCGCTCGAAGTACCTGCGCTCATTTCCGTAACCGGGAGCCTACCGCCCACGGCGCGCAACAAAATGTTTAATGCTAGGCTAGTGAGCAAGAACTACGGTGGGCAGATGTCGATGCCGACGCTGCTACCGAGCCGTGCCGACTCAACGCGTCACAACGTCGGCGTCACAACGACCCTGCTCATGTCCGCCCACAACGGACAAAAGCTCCTACTCGGAGGTGCAACCGCCAAGGGTCGCGAGGTGCAATTTGAGGCGTATGTGCTTCGAACGACCACTAAGGATATCATTGCCTTTCTTTCAGGTTATCGCTGGCTTGAAGATGAATTTGGAGACAAGCGTCGGCCGGCTGACATCAGCTTTCAGATTGAATTCTTAGGAAAGCACCGCCATGGTATTACCGCGTGGACGATTGTTGCACCGCAACGCCAAAAGTCGTTCGGCCCGGCGATACAATTCGGCAACGCCACGTTAACAACCAAGGAACGCCACCGCGAAGACGAGGACCGCGGGTTCCAGGTTTTTGGTGAGCCGGATCATCGCCTCATCGGGCGATATTTGGCCGGCTTATCGGCTCAACCTGGCAAGGACAGTCTCAAAGCGCCGACAAAAGAGACGACAGCCCTCGCAAGGGAACGCGGCGGCGTACTTCTTCTTTATCCTGTTCGTGAGGACGCCGCGTCAACGTCTGTTTCAGTCGGCTTCGAACTAATCTATCCCGAAAACGACCTCGATTTTGATCTGAACTTTGCGGTCCGCAGAAAGAGCGAACAAGACGAACCGATTGTTGACGCAGAAGGAGCCTCATGACCTGATCCGGGCTGAGACTCGTTTTTTGGTTCGAGGGCGTTGCGCGGAGATGACCGTCCCCTCACCGACGCTGAGCGCCAGGCCGCGCTGTCGTACGCAATGGTCGAGGGTGCGACCGACAGAATCCGGAGCCTTGCCGCGCGGGATGAGCGCGAAAACCGCGAACCGTCTCAACCTGGTTTAGAGGTGCCCACCTGCCGCCAGCCGCCTACGGAGCGCTCAACCTCCGACAAGGGCGAGGCCTTGGCGCGCAAATCCTCGACGAGGTGAGTCAGCGGCCGACGCATCGGGACGGAAGAAGCGCGACGCGCGGATCGGTTTAAGCGGGCCCATCACAAAGCGACTCTGGTCTCTTCGGCCGGCGAAGAACCCCATCCCTCCCCCAGCGGGGACGACCAAATTATTCGAATCCGCAGGGGCATCGTCGCCCGACTCTGCGTAGGTTCGCGGGGCCGTATGGACTGGCGGTAACTAGAACATCCTTGCGAAACCTCCATGGAAGACATAATGTCCGTATTATGTCCCCCCGAAAGAAAACCGCAGATCGGGGCCTCGGAGCAGACCTGCGATGGCTTCGCGAGCTTAACGGATTGTCGCAGCGTGACTTAGCGAGTCGGTCCGGCTATAACGTCAAGACGATTCAGCGCTGGGAAGCCGGGCTTGGTAGCCCAAGAGCTGCAGTTATCGACTCCCTGCGGGCGCTTTCGCCCAGCCGGCACTCGTCATCTGGCACATTCAGGTTCATTGATCTCTTTGCCGGAATCGGCGGCCTTCGTCGTGCTTTCGAAGGCATCGGTGGACAGTGTGTCTTTACGTCGGAATGGGACGAGCGCGCTCAAACAACCTATCGAGCGAACTTCACATGCGATCATCCGATCGCGGGCGACATTGTCCAAGTTGCATCGAGTCTCATTCCAAAGCACGACGTGCTACTCGCCGGCTTTCCGTGTCAGCCGTTTTCTCTCGCCGGAGTAAGCAAGAAGAACGCTCTGGGACGCCCACACGGTTTCGCGTGTGAGACCCAGGGAACGCTCTTTTTCGAGGTGGCGCGCATCCTCGGCTATCACCGGCCCAAGGCATTTCTCCTTGAAAACGTCAAGAATCTGCAGAGTCACGATCAAGGAAAGACGTTCGAGACAATCAAACGGGTCCTCACCGATGAACTCGGGTATACCATACACACGCGAGTCATCGATGGTCGTTGCGTTGTCCCGCAACACCGCGAGCGGATCTACATCGTCGGGTTTCTCGAAACGAACGGGTTTACGTGGGAAGATCTCGTTCTGCCACCCTCAGAAAGCGGCCCTCGGCTGAGGAGCATCCTGCACCCCGAAAACGGTTCGGAAACGCCGGAATCGCCCTTCACTGATCAGGAAGGCCGCGTCTCTCGCAAGTACGTGCTCAGCACGGCGCTTTGGGACTACCTCCGTGCGTATGCGGCAAAGCACCGCGAGAGAGGAAACGGCTTCGGCTTTGGACTAGTGGGGCCCGAAGATGTGGCACGCACGTTGTCCGCGCGATATCACAAGGACGGGTCTGAAATCCTGGTCCGGCGCGGGCACGGCAATCCCCGCCGACTGACCCCACGAGAGTGTGCACGGCTCATGGGTTTTGATCGTCCGGGCCAAGTGCCTTTCAGGATTCCAGTTTCGGATACGCAAGCGTACCGACAATTTGGCAATTCGGTTGTGGTGCCCTTTCCAGCACAGTGGGATCCGAAGCTTGGAATTCACGTGACTTGAAGTCGCGGCC
>JADMIO010852349.1_pt1 | contig 45638 bp, 40 predicted proteins | sample 8958161 | NCBI WGS metagenome assembly JADMIO01 (sample SAMN16585339, study PRJNA669376) | soil metagenome | isolation source: Crop rotation soil | place: USA: Cullars Rotation, Alabama | collected 2011
GCCGCGACTTCAAGTCACGTGAATTCCAAGCTTCGGATCCCACTGTGCTGGAAAGCACCGACGATCGAGCGCAACTCGCCGCCGCCGGCCGGTTGCCCCCAACCGTGCCAGGGCTCGGTGGTGTTCCCGCTCGACAACAGCCCACGCTTTCGTGACGGGCGCCCGTGGCCCGAGTCGCTTGCGGGCGCCAACCGTGACGCGAAGGGGCGCGCGACCGGCACCGAAGGCGGCTTCACCATCATCAACGCCCGGCGCATCTGGGATGCCGACCCGATGCACACCACGATTTCCTACTCCACCGATCAGAACTTTGCGGACGTGGTCGTGCTCGAGCACGAGCTGAAGTCCTTCAGCATCGTGTTCTCGATGACCGACATTCACCGGATCATGGGACCCAACTCCGCGCGATTCGTGGGGATGGAAAGCGAGATCGGCACGCTCGAGCCAGGAAAGAGGGCCGACATCACCCTGCAGTCAGGTGACCCGACGAACATCTATGGAATGCTCTCCAATAAGCTGACGATGAAGGACGGGCGCATCGTCATCGACAAGCGATAGCGGGAACCGGCAGTCGAAGGGGCATCGCAATGAAACTCGTCATCATCGGCGGCACCGGCCTCATCGGGTCACGGCTCGTGGCGCGGCTCAGGGACCACGGCCATGAAGCCGTTCCGGCATCGCCAAACACAGGTGTGAACACGGTGACCGGCGAGGGACTCCAGGCGGTCCTTCAGGGCGCGTCGGTCGTTGTCGATGTCTCGAACTCTCCGTCGTTCGAAGAGATGGCCGTGATGCAGTTCTTCACGACCTCCACGCGCAACCTTCTCGAGCGCGCGGCGGCCGCTGGTGTGCGGCATTACGTGGCGCTGTCGGTCGTGGGCACCGAACGCATCGCCGACAGTCCGTACCTCCGCGCGAAAAAGGCCCAGGAGTCACTGATCTCGAGTGGCGGCGTCCCGTATTCGATCGTGCGCGCGACGCAATTCTTCGAGTTCGTGAAACGGATCGCCGATGAAGCGACCGACGGCAGGACGGTGCGGGTGCCGAATGCGCTCATCCAGCCGATGGCGGCTGACGAGGTCGTCAACGCTGTTGCGATTGTCGCCGAGGCTGCGCCGGTGAACGGCGTGGTTGAAGTCGCCGGTCCCGAGGCGTTCCGGTTCGAAGAGCTGATACGGCGGAGCCTCGCCGCACAGAACGACTCTCGCCACGTGGTTGCCGATCCGCACGCGCGGTACTTCGGCGCCGAGCTCGGCGAACGCTCGCTGGTTCCTCTGGGGGATGCACGCCTCGGCGGGGTTCAGTTTCAGGAGTGGCTGAAACAGCCGGGAAGCCAGCACTAGTTCTGCGTCGCCAGATCAGGGAAACAGGGCGGGCGCTCGTGACGCGATGGTAGACTCTGGGGCCGAACGCGCAGGCTGTTCTGCCCGGAAGCTTTGATGGAGCGCTGATATGCGGATCAGGTCACTGAACGGAATTCTCGCGATCGCGATTACCGGGTTCTTCGCCACGACCTTGGTTGCACAGGGCCAGGGCGGTGCACGGGCCGGTGGGCGAGGCGGCTTCAACCTGCCGCCGCTGCTGATGGAAACCGACGCCTTTCCCGATGGCGGCGTGGTGCCTCAGAAGTACGTGTCGGCCAACAACGGTCCGAACGTCCAGCCCGCGTTCAAGATTTCCAACGCTCCCGCGGGGACGGTTTCCTATGCGGTGATCTTCCACGACCTCGATGTCGCGCTGCAGGGCGGCACGGGCGACGTGCTGCATTGGATGGCGTGGAACATTCCCGCGTCGGCGAACGGGTGGCCGGAAGGCAGCCTCCCGGCAGGCTCGGTCCAGGGAAACAACATCCGCGGCCAGGCCGGATACATGGGGCCGGGCGCGCCGCCGAGTCCGCGCTATCACCACTATGTCTTCGAGGTCTACGCGCTCAACGCCAACCTCGATCTGCCGGCAACAGCCTCCCGGGACGATCTGATGAAGGCGATGCAGGGGAAGACGGTGGCCAAGGCCGCGTACGTCGGCCGCTTCCGCGGCGGTCAGCAATAAACGTCTTTCCTGAGTCCGAACCTTGTCGGGCGCACGCCGGAACCAGGCGGTGCGGTCCGTGCTGCTGGACCCCTGTGAATCCCCGTTGTCTTCGTTGCCCCGTTTCTCCGTCGTAAAACCGTTTTCTCCGGCGCGGGGATCTCGGAGGTAACGGTTCAACAACGGAGGAACGGGGAAACGGGGTCGAACGGAGCAATTCAAGGAGATCAAATCAATCGGTGGTACGGTAGGAAACGGGAGAGAAGGATGCCTTCAGCAGCGTGGAAGGGTGTGGTGATCGCGAGCGCGGACGAGGCGGCGATTGAGTTCGTCGAGGGAAACGTCTATTTCCCGATCCAGAGCGTTCGCACGGAATATCTCCGGCCGAGCGCGTCGCACACCCATTGCGGATGGAAGGGAACAGCGAGCTACTACGACGTGGTCGTCGACGAGGACGTGAACAAGGACGCCGCCTGGTTTTACCCCGAACCGTTCGACGCGGCCCGTGAGATCGCCGGCTTTGTGGCGTTCTGGCGGGGCGTGGAGATCACGGGTGCGCCGGCTGGGCGCGGCAAGCAGCCGCCCGGGGCCGGAAACGAAGCCTGCAGCTCCTGACGCCGTCCCCTACGTCTGCGTCAGACGCGACCGGTGGGTTCGCGTCAGCGGCCCCGGGTCAGCCGGACCGGAACCTTGAAATCAACGCGACGCGGGACCTCTTCGCCTTCGACCGTCGCGTCGAACGCCACCTGGAACTCGTAGCTGCCGGGTGCATCGACAACTGATCCATACCGACTGAACAACGTCGGCCGTTCGTCGCGCGCGATCTCGTAATTGAGTGGCGCCTCGGTTCCAGTGTCGCCGAGGAAGCCGGCAAAGAACGACCCCTTGTAGGTCGTCTTCCCCGATGTCGGATACAGGTACAGCGAGAGCGAGGCGTAGACGCCACGCGCACTGCTTTCGAGCGCGATCTGACAGGGTGTCGAGGCATCCGACCGGCAGACGATGCCGCCTGAACCACGATCGGGATCGGTACGCAACGTCCACGAGACGCGCGGCGCGGCGGGCGGACCCGGATCGACCGGAATATTGCGTGGTGCGCATCCGCTGATCACGCCAAGCACGGCAAATACAATCGCTGCACGCATCATCGATCTCCGCGGTGTCACGCCACCGTGCGCGCCGGCTCAGGTACTCCGAGCCCGGCACTTGCGCACGTCGCCTGATCGTCGGTGAGAGCGACCGGCGAGCGCAACTACCGCTGTGCTGAGGAGCGGCCGCCCGACCTGCCGACAATCGGCTACGGTCCGGCATTACACGAATCGCGCCGATTCTGAAGCGGGGATCCGCTGGCATCCCGGCGACGCGTGTCCGCTGCCGTCCCGCGGATGCTACACTCGCGTAAGTGCCTTTTCTGCAACGAGTTACCACAGCAATATGAAGGGTGTTTCCCCGTTCCTCCTGATCGTCCTCAGCCTGGTTCCCATAGACGCGCGTGCGGGGGGCCGGGAGATGCTTCGGCAACTCGATCGCATGATGGTGACGTTCGGGCCGCAAAGCGCGGATGCGTCGCTGGCGATCCGGCAGCTGTATACGGACTATCTGAATCTGCTGGTGCTCGACGGCTATGACGATCTCGAGTCGGCGCTCGGCAATGGCGGTCTGGCGCCACTTCCTCCCGATCCGCTGCGCTTCAACGTCCGTCCGCGCATCGACGGCGATCATCCGATCGGCGAGATGGACCTGGGTAACCAGGCGAGCTATCTGGCGGCGCGTCCCGCGACCATCGGATGCCTTCTGGACGTTGCGGCGCGGGTGACCTCGGGTCCGCTCGAGGTCACGAGCCTGGTCCGTCACCTCGACTATCAGGACGAGTTGCGCACCGCCAACGCCAACGCCATCACGTCGGTGCCGATGCACACGATGGGGCTGGCGTTCGACATCGCTCTCGTCAACACGCCGATAGAGACGGTCACAGAGATTCGACACGTGCTCGAGCAGATGCGCGATGCGGGTGACATCCTGTTCATCGGCGAGCGGCGGCAGCTCGTCTTCCACGTGGTGCCGCACCCCTCGAGGCTTGGCTATTTCACCGACGTCTACGCGCGGTCGCTGGCGTCTCCGCCAACGCTGACAGGTGCGCATGCGATTCCCATGCTGCCGCTGCTGCAGGCCCAAGCGATGTCACCGCAGCGTGCCTCGGTCAGCACCGAGGTGATCGACGTCCGGCCGACGGAACCCTTCGCCAGCGAGTGGTGGGCGGTCGCCGATCCGGACGTCAATGTTGCATCACGGATTACCGAACGGCCTTCATCACCGATCGCCGCGTCCGTGCTGCCCGTCCCCACGAGCGCACGCGGCACGCTCCTGACGCTCGGCATGCTCTCACTCTCGGGAGCCGTCATCGCGCTCTGCGGAACGCTGCGCAAGCGGCCCACGCTCGCGCGAATACGCGAATAAGGGGGCGGCCCGGCGAGCGGCAGTGTCCGGCCCCCTTACGGCTTCAACGCGAACGTGCGCTCGATCGCGTCGCACGCGGCCGTCACGCCCGACTCGCTCCTGACCACCGTTGCCACCCGGGCGGCCGCCTGCGCGTATCGCCCATCCTCCCGCAGCGTGCCCAGCTCGCGCGCCACGTTCGCTGCCCGATACTGCTTCGGCGGCAGGATGCGGGCGAGGCCGAGTTTCCGCGCGCGCCAGGCGTTATCCGGCTGGTCATGGGCGTACGGCACGGCGAGCATCGGCCGCCCACTCCGCAGGCTTTGGGCAATCGTCCCGATGCCGCACTGCTGCACGACGACCGAGGCGCGCGGGAACAGCAGTGAATGCGGCGCACGGTCAATCGCGAGGATGTCGGGGCCGATCGCGTCCGCCAGCGCGGATGTGCCATCGGGGCCGGCGAGGAGCAGTGCGCGGGCGCCGAGCCGGCGCGTGGCCTCGATGCTCTCGCGCCAGAACGGACCGGGCACCAGCACCGCGGACGAGCCGAGCGTGAAGACGATTGGCGGCGGGCCCGCGCGAAGAAACGCCTCGACCCCGGACGGCAGCGAGGTTCCGTGCGGCGCGTCGTGGAACGCGTGCCCGGTGACGACGACGTTCGGCGGCCAATCCGGCTGCGGCTCGCTGAGCACGCGCGAAAACATGGCGAGTACCAGCGACGGCGAATGTTGCCCTTTGAAAAGCGGCTGGCCATTTTCCGGCAGCCCGAGCTTCCGCCGCAGCGCATAGACCGGCTCCGACCACGAGTGCGTTGCCGAGCGCGCCAGGCCGACGACGATTTGCCCCGGCCACCGCCCTCGCGACGGCAGCGCCTTCAACCACGGCAGCTGCGGCACGACGGGCGGGTCGTACGCGGAAAAGAACGACATGGGCGACAGCACCGCGCTCGCCCACGGCATCCGCCGATGCTGGGCTACGAGCGGCGTGGCGAACGTGACGGGATGACTCACGAGCAGGTCGGCACCATCCGCGGCGGCGCTGACGTCGTTGAAGGCGTCTTCGATCTCCGGAAACAGCAGCTCCGTCAGCAGAAAGCGGCTGCCGTCGGTCGGGTGCATGATGCGCTCGACGATGTCGAGCCGAGCCGGATCGATGTTCGGCCGTATCGGGAAGAAGTCGATCCCGGCGCCGGCAACCAGCTCCCGGAAGTACGCCATCGTGGCCAGTGCCACGCGGTGACCGCGTGCCTTGAGCCCGAGCGCCAGGCCAAGGAACGGGTCGACATCGCCGTGCGAGCCCCAGGTGGTCAGGACGATCCGCGCCATGCATAATTCATAGTTCACAATGGGGAATTGGACGCATTACTCCCGCTACACTGTTAGACCGTGCCACTGACGCTTCGCCTGTCGAGTCTCGTGCTGATGGCCTGCTTCGCCGCGCCGATGGCGCTTTCCGCGCAAACGGGCCCGCAGGTAGAAAGGCATTCGGGCGCGATTGTCGTGTCCGTGACGACCCCGGATGGCGTGGTCCGCGCGTATTTTCCCGATGACGTCAGGCCTGGTGAGCGGTTCGCGGGATCGATCGCCGGTCCCGCCGGCTACAGCGTCCGCATGGGAGCCCAGCGGGCGAACGCCGGCGACGTGTTCCGATGGAGCGCGCCGGAAGGGTCCGCGGGGGATCCGCTGGCGGTCGTCTTCGCCGGCCGCGGCGGCGTCGACGTTGGCAGCGCCTTGCTACAGCCGGTCACGGACGTCCTTCAGGAGCCGGCCATCAAGGTGCCGCCGCTCGTCCAGGCCGGTCGCCCGTTTGCGATTCGAGGCCCGTTCGACGGAGATCCGGCGACGACGAAAGTGACGGTGGGCGGCGTGGAGTTGCCGCTCCTGGCCGAGTCGCCTCGAAAGGCGGTCGTGCGCGCCTCCGGCGCCACTCTCGGGGCGGTGACGTTCAGCGTCCGGGAGCGGCGCGTCAACGCGCGCGGCACGCTCCGCGGTCTCGCGATTGAGTACACGGCGGCCACGGACGGCACTCCCGGGAGGGATCTGAAGGTGTCTGGCCTGGCCGGCCTCGACCGCGATGTCCCGATCGACATCGCCGGCACGCACTTCTATCTGGACGGCAGCAACGTCCCGGCGGACGGCGTGTTCACCCAGCGTCGCCGGTTCTCTGGTGACGGCCCACCACCCGAAGCGCTGCTGGTCATCCCGCAGACCCGACGCGAAGAGGTGCTAACCGTGTTGCGGACGCCGCGTCGCGATGCGAGCGAGACACAGCCGGCACAGCATGCCAGGGCACTGCGTGCGCTCGACTTCGAGGCGATGCCGATCGTGACGGAGCTCCTGACCGACGATCGCATCGGCAGTGAGGCCGCAAACGCGATGTTGCAGCTCGACGAGCGCGCGGCCATGCGGCTGATTTTCGACTCGATGCCGAAATCCGGCCTGAGCGTCCAGCGGATCGGCTTCATCTGGTTCCTCGAGCATCAGGACTCGCTCGCCGGCGGCGCGGATGCCGCAGGACATGCGGCAGCGGTCCGCGTGCTTGGCCGCATCCCCTCGACGACGCTGGGCGAGCTGGCGCTCTACACCGTCGGTCTCACCGGCAGCAACGACGACTTTCCGCTGCTGCAACGCTTCGCCCGCAGCTCGGCCCTCGGTGCCGAAGGGCTGCGGTCGGCAAGCGAAACCGCGCTCGCCCGGCTTGGATCGCGGCCGCACCTCGAGTCGATTCGCGCCGAACTGCAGGAGCCGTTTCCGCCGGATGCCCGCTACCGGCAGGGCTTGCGCATGGCGCAACTGCTGCGCAAGGCCGGCCTGACAGGGTCGGTCGAGCTCGTGCCGGTCATCTGCGGTCACATCGCCGATCCGGTCGTCACCGAAATCGATCTCACCGTGGATCCGGGACGCAGCGCCGGCAACGCACTCAGTCTGATCCTCGAGAGCGCGAGCCCCGTGGCGCCCCGGCCAACCGGGCGCCGGTCCCAGGATGAGTGGCGGGCCTACTGCAGCGCGCAGCCGGCAGCCGGCAGCCGGCAGTGAACCTTCCAGCTCCTGACTCCTAACTCCCAACTCCTAACTCCTGAAGAGGAACACACGCACGCATGGCCAAGATCAAGGTGAAGAATCCCGTCGTCGAGATGGACGGGGACGAGATGACGCGAATCATCTGGCAGAAGATCCGCGAGACGCTCATCCTCCCGTACCTCGATATCGATCTGAAGTACTACGACCTCGGGATCCAGTCGCGCGACGCGACCAACGATCAGATCACGATCGATTCGGCAAACGCGACGCGACAGTACGGCGTGGCCGTGAAGTGCGCCACGATCACCCCTGACGAGGCGCGCGTCAAGGAGTTCGGCCTGAAGCAGATGTGGCGGTCGCCGAACGGCACGATCCGCAACATCCTCGACGGCACGATTTTCCGTGAGCCGATCATCTGCCGCAACGTCCCGCGCCTGGTGTCGCACTGGGATAAGCTCGTGGTCGTCGCCCGCCATGGCTTCGGCGACCAGTATCGCGCGCAGGACTTTCACTTCCCGGGTGCCGGAACCGTGACGATCAGCTGGACGCCGGACGGCGGCGGCGAGGCGATCACCCGCGATGTCATCAAGACGAATGGGAGCGGCATCGCGCTCGGCATGTTCAACCTCGACGCCTCGATCGAAGGATTCGCGCGCGCCTGCTTCACCTATGCGCTCGGCCGCAACTATCCGGTCTATCTCTCGTCGAAGAACACGATCCTCAAGGTGTACGACGGGACGTTCAAGAACACGTTCCAGCGCGTGTTCGACGCCGAGTTCAAGGCGCAGTTCGATGCCAAAGGGCTGACTTACGAGCATCGGTTGATCGACGACATGGTGGCGGCGAACCTGAAGTGGAGCGGCGGCTATCTCTGGGCTTGCAAGAACTACGACGGCGACGTCCAGTCAGACACGGTGGCCCAGGGCTACGGCTCGCTGGGGCTGATGACGTCGGTGCTCATGTCGCCCGACGGCAAGTCCGTGGAAGCCGAAGCCGCGCACGGCACGGTAACGCGTCACTACCGGCTGCACCAGCAGGGCAAGCCGACGTCGACCAATCCGATCGCCTCGATTTACGCGTGGACGCGCGGCCTGCAGTATCGCGGCCGGTTCGACGAGACGCCTGATGTGGTCGCGTTCGCCGAAGCGCTCGAGAAGGTCTGCGTCGACGTCGTCGAGTCCGGACGGATGACGAAGGACCTGGCCGTGCTGATCGCGCCCGATCAGGCACACCTGACGACCGACGACTTCATGGCCGCCATCGATACGGAACTGCGCGCACGGGTCGGTGCCGGCGCCTGACGGCATTCTGACGCTGCCATGAACGACCGCCGCCGGGCCGTGCTGCTTGCAGTCATTGCCCTCGTGGCGGTCGAGCTCGTGCGAACGGCCTGGATCAGCGACGATGCGGCGATCACGCTGCGGACGGTCCTGAATTTTCTCAACGGCTTCGGCGCACGCTTCAACATCGATGAGCGGGTGCAGGCGTATACGCATCCGCTCTGGTTCCTTCTCCTCGCAGCCGCAACGTTCGTTGCGCGCAACGTCTACGCCGCCACGTTCGCCCTTTCCATCGGTCTGTCGCTCGCCGTCGCGTGGCTCGTCGTCACACGCGTCGCGCGCTCGTTCGCCACGGGCCTGCTCGCCGTTGCTGTCCTGGTGCTGTCAAAGGCCTATGTGGACTTTTCCACGTCGGGGCTGGAGAATCCGCTGGCGCACCTGCTAATCGTCACCGCGGTGCTGACGGCAACCGCGGCGATGGCGGAGCCCATGCCTTCTCGGGGGACCAGGGCGTTCTTCCTGACGGGCTCGCTGATGTACTTGTGCCGGCCGGATCTGCCGCTCGCCATCCTGCCATTGGCGATTGTTGTGATTGCGGCGCATCGGCACGCACCGGCTGCAGTAATTCGTGCCCTGGCGCTCGCGTCCATTCCCGCCGTGACCTGGATACTGTTCTCGACGTTTTATTACGGGTTTCCACTGCCGAATACGGCGTACGCAAAGCTCGGGGCCGGTATTCCGGCCAGGGAACTCGCATATCAAGGACTGGTATATCTGGGTGAGTCGCCAGGACGTGATCCATTAACCCTCGTCGCGACCGTCAGCGGCATCGCAGTTGGCCTCTCGCAGGGTGGAGTGGTCGCAGCCATCGCTGGAGGGGGCCTGCTTTATCTCGTCTATGTTGTGAGTATCGGCGGGGACTTCATGTCCGGCCGATTCCTGACGGTACCGCTGTTGATGTCGATGGTCGTTCTGGCGCGGGCGGAACTCAGCGGACGTCAACTCCGCAAGGCGGCAGTGGCGTTCCTCGTTTTGGGTATGGTGGCATTGCCTCGCACACTGCTGAGCGATGCATCCTACGCGGGTGAAGTGATCCCCCTCAACGGAATCGCCGACGAGCGCGGTTACTACTTCCAGCGCTACGGTCTCCTCGCACCAGGCCGACAGCTGCCGCAGCCGGAATGGGTTGTCGGCGAGCGGGGATTGAAGGTCGTGTGCGGAAATCTCGGTTTCGACGGGATGCGCGGCGGGCCTGGGCTCCACCTCATCGACGCCTGTGCCCTGGCGGATCCCCTGCTCGCCCGTCTTCCCGCAGAGAGTACCGAACGTTGGCGGATCGGGCATTTTCTGCGACAGCTTCCCACCGACTATCGCGAAAGCGTCTCCCGCGATGGCAACGTGCTCGCAGATCCGGCGACCCGCGAGTACTACCGTTCGATCCGCCTGATTACGCGGGGAAGACTGTTCAGCCGGGCGCGCCTGCGCGAGCTGGTGCGCATGAACCTCGGGCAGGTGCCGCGGCCGGATTGGGAGATGTACAAGGAGACCAAGGTTCCGGAGACCTCGCCTCACGCCGAGGGCGGAATGTAGCTATCGGCCGGTTACGCGGCAACATCGGCGCGTCCCTTTCCGTCTCATAAGGTAGGGGCTGGGCGCCTGGACGCGCGTCGATTCGCGAAAGTGCGCTAGTATCCAACGCCCGAGTGAGATCCGGTGTGAGGAACACGTCCGCAATCGCCAGAGGCTGCGCCGCCGCCCTCATGGCCGTGATGGTCATGCCCGCGGCCATCGTGCCTGCCCGTGCCGAATCGCCGTTCGCGCTGACGGTTCGCGTCTACAACGCCGCCGGGTTTCCCGCTGCCGACATCGAGACGGCGCTCGACGCGGCCGAGCCGATTCTTCGCGACACGGCCGTTGATGTCACGTTCCGGCGCTGTGGGATGGCGTCCGTTTCGGCCGTACCGGTCGACCACTGCGAGGACAGCCTCAAGCCGCATGAAGTGGTGGTTCGGGTCATCGACGCGCCAAAAGTCAGCGCCTCGCTCGACCCGACGGCGTTCGGTCTCACCTATGTCGTTGCGGAAACGAATCGCGGTTGGCTGGCGACCGTCTTCGCTGATCGAGTGGTCACTACCGCGGCGCGAATCCACATGGACGCCGGCACGCTGGCCGGTCTCGTCCTGGCGCACGAGGTTGGCCATCTTCTCCTGGGACACGGCTATCACGGCGAGGCCGGCGTGATGCGCGCCGACTGGCCCGATCAGCTTCTCGCCGGCAGCGTGCGGCAGGAGTGGCGCTTCTCGCCGAGCGAAGCCGCGCTCATTCAGCGAAACCTCATCGCACGCTGATTCCCTTCACTTCGGCCTGCAGAACGGAAGCCTCGTGCGGTCGCCGCCGCGGCGCAAAGGAGCGTCGCGCCAGCGAACAGCAGTGCTGGCGAGCTGGCCGCATTCCTGATGTATCCTCATTTCTTTGGCCAACTCTCCTGAACAGCCGCAGCGCGTCTCGCTGCTCCCCGTCTTCCTCATCGTCCTCGTCGACGTCTTCGGGATGACACTCGTCATTCCGTTGCTGGCGATTTACGCGGAAAGCTTCAGCGCGAGCGCCGTCGAGGCCACGCTGCTGGTCACGGTGTACGCCGCCTGCCAGCTCGTGTCCGGACCGATCATCGGCTACGCCTCGGACCGGATCGGGCGCAAGCCGATGTTGATCTTCAGCCAGATCGGCACGTTCATCGGCTTCATCATCCTCGCCAGGGCGACATCGCTCTGGATGATCTATGTGTCGCGCATTATCGATGGCGCCACCGCAGGCAACCTGTCGCTCGCTCAGGCGTATATCGCCGACAACACCGCCCCGCAGGATCGCGCGAAGTCGTTCGGCCTGATCGGCATCGCGTTCGGACTGGGATTCTTCATCGGGCCGTCCATTACGGGCTTCCTCTCAGCGCGATTCGGCCTGACGGCGCCAATCTACCTGGCTGCCGCCATGTCTGCCACGAGCGTGATCGCCACGTCGCTGCTGCTGCGCGGCGGACCAGGGCACTCGTCGCCGACGACCGACCGGTGGGCGGCGCTCAAGCTGAACACCTACGCCCGGTATTTCGGACGGCCGCAGCTGCGGGTCCGGCTGGTGCAGTTCCTCTTCTACATGATGTCGTTCTCGATGTTCATTTCAGGGTTTGCGCTCTTCGCCGAGCGCCGCTACACCTGGAATGGGCAGCCATTCGGTCCGCGCGAGATTGGTTACGTCTTCGGCGGTGTCGGCCTGCTCGGGATCATCCTTCAGGGTGCCCTCATCGGCCGGCTCGTCAAACGCTACGGCGAGGCCTCGCTCGTGGTTGCGGGCTTCGTCTGCCTGGTGGCCGGATACTTCCTGCTCGGCGCCACGCTTTCAGTCCCGTTGCTGCTTCTGACCGCGGTGATTACCGGGTTCGGTAACGGCGTGCTCAGGCCGGCGCTGACGAGCCTGATCACGCACCAGGCCGACCGTCGCGAGCAGGGAACGGTACTGGGGGTGTCGCAGGCCCTGATGTCGATGGCCTCCGTCGTCATCCCGGTTGTTTCCGGTCTGCTGATCGAGCACAACATGCTGGCCGCGTGGGCCTGGGTGGCGGCCGCATTTGCGCTCATCGGCTGGGTGCTGACGCCACGCGGTGTTCAGGAGAGCCCAGGGCTGCGAACGAGCCCGGCGTAGCTGCGGTGGCCAGTGACCGGTAGCCGACCGTCTTTAATTCGCCGCCCTACATCGACCTGAAATGCGCTAGTCGTCCAACTCGTTTGCCGAGAACGGCGTTGCTCGCGGGATCGGATGGCCCTGCACGATCACGTCGTTCTGATCGGTGGTGTACGTGAATCCGCAGGGGTCGGTCAGATCCTTCAGCGTCAGGATATAGCTGTCGGCGTCGAACAGCAGGTGCGCCTCCCAACCGGGCAGGATCTCGCGCTGGTCGAAGCGCAATCGCCGCGCGACCTCTCCAAGGCGACCACCGTCGGACCGATGAGCCGCAAGGAACTGCGACAGCTCGTCCAGCGGGCGATATCGGCCGGTCCGGTTCGCGCTATGCTCCGCGAAGTTGATCGAGCGGACGGCGGTCAACGCATCGAGCCGACGCTGCCGTTCAGCCTGAGTTTCGTTGGTTCGATGCAAGCAGGTTTGCCCGGCGCTGAGGGCCGGCACGCCGGTCAGTAGAGCCAACGCCACGCCGATGGTCAGGACGATGCGCGACACGATTCACCTCCGCTGAAAATAGACGCCAGCCGTCGGCTCACGGCCGTATCCCGACGGGGGGCGTCACCGTTCGCCGCCAGCCTCAGCCAACAACCACCAACCACGGGTTTTCCCATGCCTGACTTCACGATCCGCAAAGCGACCCATGCCGATTTGCCGGCGCTCGGCCGTCTGGGCGCGACGCTGATGCGTGTGCACTACGCATTCGATCCGCATCGCTTCATGCCCGCCGGGCCCGAAGCTCCGGACGGCTACGCCTGGTTTCTGGGGACCCAGCTCCGCGAGAAGGACGTTGTGGTGCTGGTCGCCGAGCGAGCCGGCGAGGTTGTCGGCTACGTGTACGCGGGCATCGAGCCGCGGAACTGGAAAGAGCTTCGCTACGAGGCCGGGTTCATTCACGACGTCGTGGTGACCGATGCCGCCCGACGGTCAGGAGTGGGCGCGGCGCTGATGGAAGCGGCGCTGGATTGGCTGAAAGGCGCGGGCATGCCCCGAGTGGTGCTCTGGACCGCGGACCAGAACGCAGGGGCTCAGCAGCTGTTCTCCCGCCTCGGTTTCAGACGGACGATGGTCGAAATGACAAAGGAGCTCACACCGGCTGTCCGCGAATCAGACGGATGAGCAGGAAGATGACGGCCGGTGCCGGCGGGTCCCCTGAACCGCGCACCGCGCACCCGCGCACCTGCGCACCGCGCCCCCTCGCACCCTGATCGTCGGTGAGATATCATCCGCCGCTGTGGGGGAGGGTAGACGATGAGGAGAGGATGGATAGCGCTCGGCATCGCAACGCTCGTTGCTGCCGGGGCAGTCGTCGTGGCGGCGCAGGCCGGGCGACAGGGTGGCGCAGCCACCGTAGCGATCGATCCCGATGACATTGGCGGCGTCGTCACCGGCCAGAACGGCCCTGAAGCAGGCGTGTGGGTCATCGCCGAAACGACCGATCTGCCAACGAAGCTCCGGAAGATCGTCGTCACCGACGACCAGGGGCGGTACGTGCTGCCGGATCTGCCGAACGCGAATTACCAGATCTGGGTCCGCGGGTACGGGCTTGTGGACTCCCGGCCGGTGCAGTCGCGGCGCGGGCGGCAGCTTGCGCTGACCGCGACGCCGGCGCCCAACGCGATTGCGGCCGCGCACTACTATCCGGGCAACTACTGGCTATCGCTCCTCAACGTCCCGAAGGCGAACGAGTTCCCGATGCGGGTTCCCGCGCCGCCAAACGCCGCGCGCGGCCAGGCGGTCGGCGGCGCCCCGGCCGCGGCACAGGCCGATCGCACGCTTGCCAACCAGGGAGAATGGATCTTCAGCCTCAAGCGCGGCTGCCAGGCCTGTCATCAGATGGGTGTGCAGGCGACGCGTGAGATTCCGAAGAACATCGGCACCTTCCCGACGACCGCCGCCGCATGGGACCGCCTGGTCCGCTCGGGTCAGACGGGCGCCGGCATGGCCAACGCAGTGTATGCGCTTGGCGGCCGCGATCGCGGTCTCGCGCTGTTCGCCGACTGGGTCGATCGCATCGCCGGTGGAGAAGTGCCGCAGGCGCCGCCGCGCCCGAGCGGGCGCGAACGCAATGTCGTGCTCACGTTGTGGGACTACGGCACGGACCGCGCCTTCGTGCACGACATCATCGCGTCGAACAAGCGCAATCCGACGCAGAACGCGTTCGGGCCGATCTACGGTCCGGACTGGTCGGCCGGCGCGCTCGATGTGCTGGACCCGACGGAGCATCGGCGATCGCAGATTCCGGTGCCGATGAAGGTGGAAGCCGACCGCGCGAAGCTGCGGACGTGGTCGCCCCTCCAGAACGAGGCGCCGTCGCCGTTCTGGGGCGAGGAGATCGTCTGGAACGATCCGGTGAATCCGAATCAGCCGCACATGGATCGCGAAGGGCGTGTCTGGTTCAATTCGCAGCAGCGCGCCGATCAGCCGGCCTGGTGCAAGACAGGATCGAACAATCCGTATGCGAAGAATTTTCCGCTCGACCAGCTCGCGAAAGGATTGGCCGCCTACGACCCGAAGACCAGCCAGTTCGATCTGATCGACCTCTGCTTCTCGGGCCAGCACGGCATCTTCGCCAACGATCCGGATCAGACGATGTACTTCAGCTTCGGACAGGGCATCGGCTGGTTCAACACGACGCTGTGGCGCAAGACGAAGAACGACGAACAGGCGCAGGGCTGGTGCCCGGCAGTCATCGACTATAACGGCGACGGCCGCATCACCGCCGGGTGGACGCAGCCGAACGAGCCACCGGACCCGACCAAGGATCGCGCGGTCAACGGACCGCCGGGATACGGCGTCGCCTACAACCAGGCGGACGGCAGCGCGTGGTACGTCGCCGGCGTGTTCGCGGGGCCGGCGGGTGCGGTGCCAGGGAAGATTCTCCGCCTGAGCCGCGGGAACAATCCGCCCGCGACGTGCGTGATGGAGGTGTACGAGCCGCCGTTCGGCACCGGCGTGCAGGAGGCGGGCTACTTCCCGCAGGGGATCGACGTCGACACGGACGGCGTGGTGTGGGTCGGCCTCGCAGGCAGCGTCCACCTCGCGAGCTTCGACCGCCGCAAGTGCAAGGTGGTGAATGGCCCGACCGCGACGGGACAGCATTGCCGCGAAGGGTGGACGCTCTATCCGGTGCCGGGCCCGACGTTCAAGGGCACCGACATACGGGCCGACTACTACTATTACAACCAGGTCGACCTGCACAACGCGCTCGGCCTCGGGCCGAACACGCCACTGCTGAACGGCACCGGCTCCGACTCGATCATCGCGTTCGATCAATCGGCGCGTCAGTTCGTGACGATGCGCGTTCCCTACCCGCTCGGCTTCTACACGCGCGGCATGGACTTCCGAATCGACGATGCGAATCGTGGATGGAAAGGACGCGGTCTCTGGGCGGCCAACAACAACCGTGTGGTATGGCTGACAGAGGGCGGCAAAGGGACGCCGAGCCTCATGGCGCACTTCCAGATGCGGCCGGATCCCCTGGCGAAATGAGCTTTTCAGGAGTTGGGAGTTAGGAGTTGGGAGTTAGGAGAAAGACTGACCGCTTCTCCTAACTCCTCTCCTAACTTCTAACTCCTAACTCCTAACTCCTATGCTAGTAACAGTGATCACCGGCGCCAGCGCCGGCATCGGCGCGGCGACGGCGCGCGAGCTCTCCAGCCGTGGGCATCGGGTCGTGCTGGCCGCGCGTTCTCTCGACAGGTTGCAGGAGGTTGCGGCGTCATTGACGACGCCGTCGCATGCGGTCGTTGCCGATGTGACGCAGCGTGCTGACGTCGAGCGGCTTCGCGACGAAGCCCTGCAGGCATTCGGGCAGGTGGACGTCTGGATCAACAACGCCGGCAGAGGCATCACCCGGCCGATCCTCGAGTTGACGGATGACGACCTCGACGACATGGTCACGGTCAACGTCCGCTCAGTGCTGTACGGCGTGCAGACGATCGTCCCGTACTTCCAGCAGCGGGGCAGTGGGCACGTGATCAACGTGTCGTCGTTTCTCGCGCGCGTGCCGCTGGCATCCGTGCGGTCTGCCTACAGCGCCATGAAGGCGGCGGTGAACTCGCTGACCGCCAACCTTCGCATGGATCTCGCAGCCACGCATCCAGGCATCCACGTGACAACGGTGATGCCCGGCGTCGTGACGACGGATTTCGCGCGCAACACGCGCCACTTCGCGGGCGTCCCCGTGACGCCGCCGCCGGGTGCCGCCGGGTTCCTGCCGCAGACACCAGAACAGGTCGCGTCCGTGATCGCGCGGGTGATCGAGCATCCCGTGGCCGAGGCCTATACCAACCCCGCGAGCCCGGGAATCGCGAAACAGTATTTCGACCGGATCGGGGCCTTCAGTGAAGTGGAGCCTTAGGAGGTGACGGAGGGAACGGATTCACAGGAGGAACGGAGCAACGGAGGCCGAACGGAGACTTATCGTCTGAGCGCTGCCGGTGAGCCGCGCAAAGCGCGGCTACGGTCGCACGTCGGATGCGATCACAAGCAATTCTGAGTTAGATGGTTGCTTGTGATCGCGTCCGAGATGCGACCTATGATGCCGGCCTGAAGGGCCGGCATCACCGGCAGCGGCACGATTCTGAAGACGTAGCGGGCCGGAACAAAATGTACTCCGTTCGTGCTCCGTTGCTCCGTTCCTCCTGTGCACCCGTTTCCTCCGTAAACTAGTATCGACCTCCGATCCTGATGAAGAAGAAGCGCACGCCGGCGCCTGCTCCGGCGCGTCCACGTTCGTCGCGGTCACGCCGAGCCCTCTATGCGGCGGTGCTTGTCGTCGCCGGCGCAGCAGCGTACCTGCCGGGTCTTTCGCACCCCTTCCTGTTCGACGACCAGACGGCGATCGTCAACAACGCGACCATCAGGTCGCTCACGCCGATCTCGACTGTGTTGTCGCCGCCGCGCGATACGCCGGTAGCCGGAAGGCCAATCGTCAACCTGTCGCTCGCGGTCAGCTACGCGAGTAACGGCCTCGAGCCGCGTGGTTACCGGCTCGGCAACCTCGCGATTCACCTCGCGGCGGGTCTCGTCCTGCTGATCACGGTGCGGCGACTGCTGGCGTTGCCGAGGCTGGCCGCGCTCGCCGGCGAGAGCGCAACACCGCTCGCCTTTGCGACGGCGATGCTCTGGACGTTGCACCCGCTCTCCAGCGAGGTCGTCTACTACGTTACGCAGCGGACCGAATCGCTGATGGCGCTCGCGTATCTGCTGACGATCTATTTCAGCGTTCGAGCCATCGGCGATCGCCGACCGCGCTGGACGGTGGCTGCCGTCGTCAGCTGCGCGGCCGGGATGCTGTGCAAGGAATCGATGGTCACAGCGCCGGTCATGGTGATGCTCATCGATCGCATCGTCGTCTTCGACAGCTGGCGCGACGCCCTCCGCACGCGCTCCCGCCTGTATGCCGGGCTGGCAGCGACGTGGGTGGTGCTGCTTGCGGTGCTGCTGTCGACGCCGAGGACCTCTGTCGGATTCGAAGCGGGCACGAGCTCCTGGACCTACCTGCTGAACCAGGCCCGCCTCGTGCCACGTTATTTCCAGCTCGCGGTATGGCCTCGAGCGCTGGTCATGGACTACGGACTCCCGCAGCCTCTCATGGTTGGGGATGTCTGGCTGCCAGCTCTGTTTGTTGTTGTGCTCATTGCTCTCACGGTGGCGGCGCTCGTCTTTCGCCCGCTGATCGGACTTGCCGCCACCTGGATGTTCATCACCCTGGCGCCAACGTCGAGCATCGTACCGATCGCAACGGAGGTTGGTGCGGAACGACGGATGTACCTCCCTCTTGTCGGATTCGTCCTGCTGGTGGTCATGGTGGCGTGGCATGCGATGCAGGTTCTGTGGCGACGCCGCCTTGGCGGGTCCACAGAGCAGGACCCGCCCTACGGGGTGCCAGACCCTGGCGGGTCCACAAAGCAGGACCCGCCCTACGCAATAGGGGCGGGAGTGCTCGCCGTGATCGCAGCGCTCATGGTTGCCGGGGTCGTCGTACGCGGCCAGGAGTACGCCTCGCAGCTGACGATGGCGCAGACGATCGTGGATCGTTGGCCGAACGGCCGCGGTCACTTCATGCTGGGTACGGCGCTCATCGAGGCCGGACAGCACGCGGCCGGTATGGCCCAGCTTCGGGAATCGGAGCGCGACTATCCCGGAGCGCTGTTCGCCATTGGCACGGAGCAGCTCGGCGCGGGGGAGTTCACCGCCGGGATCGACACGCTGAAACGCTTCATCGCGGCGCTCCCGAATCACGTCAACGTGATCGCCGCGCACGAAATGCTTTCCCGGGCCTACGCCTCGCAACAGAACCTGTCGGCGGCACGGCAAGAGGCGGAGATCGTCGTCCGGACGGCGCCGAGATATGCTGTGGGACACGATCTGCTCGGGAGGATCCTGGCCGGGCAGGGACAGTTTGCCGCCGCGGCGGCAGAGTTCCGGACGGTGCTGGCGTTGACGCCGGGCGATCCGGAGGCGCGCCGGAACCTCGAAACCATGCAGCGCCTCGCTGCCGGACCGCCGGCCGCCGCGCCGTCCCCTTCATCGGAGATTCACGTTCGTCCCTAGGGTGCCGGTGGTATCTTTTCCTGTCGCTTCGGCAGCTTCCGGCCGGCGCGTACGGGTTCACGGGGCCGGACCCGGCCTACAGGAGAGAGTTCAGTGAAGAGAACATCGCAGTTCCGCACGCTGGCCGCCAGCGGCGTTGTCGCGCTGGCAGGCTTTGCCCTCGCAACGCAGCTCGGGTCACAGCTCGACGCCCAGTCCTCGCTCGTTGCGCCGTCGTTCACAACCGCGCAGTCGGCAGCCGGACAGCAGACCTATTCGCAGACCTGTGCGTCGTGCCACGGGCCGAACATGGATGACGGGGAGTTCGCGCCGCCGCTGAAGGGCGTGGAGTTCCGCGGCGTCTGGTTCGGCAAGCCGGCCGATGCGCTGTTCAGCAAGATCGAAACGATGCCGCCGTCGGCGCCAGGATCACTGGGCGCGACCAAGCACGCCGAGCTGCTCGCGTACATCATGTCGCAGAACCAGCTGGCGGCAAGCGACAAGCCGACGCCCTCGGATCCCGAGCAGTTGAAGACGATGCTCCTGCCGGGGTTTGCCGGCGGTCCAAGCGGCGGCCTGTCCGGCGGCGTGACGATTCCGCCGGGCCCCTCGCGCACGAACCCGCTCGACCGGTACACGCCGGTGACCGATGCGATGCTGCAGAACCCGGCGGCCGGTGAGTGGCTGACCTGGCGCCGCGGCAACGACGGCGTCGGCTTCAGCCCGCTCCGGCAGATCACCAAGCAGAACGTCGGCGAGCTGCGTGCGGCGTGGAGCTGGTCGCTGCCGAACGGGCCGAACGAGGGAACACCGCTCTTCCACGACGGTGTGCTGTTCGTGCACGGCTACGGCGACAAGGTCCAGGCGATCGACGCGGCGACGGGCGATCTGCTCTGGCAGTATTCGCGCCGGCTGCCGATGGGCGTGAACCCGACCGTCAAGCGGGCGATCGCGATCTACGGCGACAAGGTCTACACCGGCACGTCGGACGTGCACATCGTCGCGCTCGACGCGAAGACCGGGCGCGTGGCGTGGGACAAGGCCATCGCGGACCAGAAGGCCGGGTTCGGCCTCACCGGCGGCGTGACCATCGCCAAGGGGAAGGTGATTGCGGGCACCACCGGCCGTGGCCCGGGCGGCAACTTCATCGTCGCGCTGGATGCGAACAGCGGGCAGGAAGCATGGCGCCTCAACACGATCCCGAAGGAGAACGAGCCGGGCGGCAACACGTGGAACGGCGTTCCGTACGACAAGCGGAACGGCGGCTCCGTCTGGGTGCCGGGCAGCTACGACAGCGCCGCCAACCTGCTCTACATCGGCGTCGCGCAGACGTATGACACCGGCCCGTATCGCAATCTCGCGGCGGGGCAGAACAACGATCTGCTCTACACCGACAGCACGCTGGCGATTAATCCCGACACCGGCAAGATGGTGTGGCACTTCCAGCACCAGCCGAACGATCAGTGGGACTACGACTGGTCCTTCGGCCGCATGGTGCTGAAGGTTGGGCCGAACGGGAAACCGCTCGTGGGCACCGGCGGCAAGCAGGCGATCTTCGACTTCGTCGAGGCCGACAGCGGCAAGTACGCGTTCTCGTTCGACCTCGGCGTGCAGGACGTTGTCATCGGCATCGACCCGACGACCGGTGCGAAGAAGATCAACCCGCGGCTCGTGCCGGGCGGTGGCGACACGATCACCACGTGCCCGCACGCCGGCGGCGCCAAGAGCTGGCTGCCGGAGTCGTACAACCCGGACACGAAGATCATGTATGTCTCGCTGGTCGAGGCGTGCATGGACCTGACGCCGGTCGCGCCTGGCGGCCGCGGCAGCCTCTCGACGGGCGTGCGCTGGACGCTGCGTCCGCGCCCGGACAGCGATGGCAAGTACGGCCGCGTACAGGCGGTGAACGTCGAGACGAAGAAGACGGTCTGGACGATGCGTCAGCGGGCGCCGCAATCGAGCGGCGTGCTGGCAACCGCCGGCGGCGTGGTGTTCGCGGGCTCGCTCGATCGCGTCTTCGCCGCGTATGACGATGCGACCGGCCGTGAGCTGTGGCGCGTGCGCCTCAACGACGTGCCGAACTCCGCGCCGATCAGCTACACCGTCAACGGCCGTCAGTTCATCGCGGTCACCGTCGGCAACGGCGGCGCGCAGGCGGCGACGTTCCCGGCGCTCGTGCCCGAAATCAAGAACCCGCCGGACCGCGGCGCGTCGATCTGGGTGTTCGAGCTGCCGAACCGCGGCGGTAACCGGAATACATCGAACTGACGCCACTGAAGACGGCACACTGAGGCACGGAGTCCACGGAGTTTCACTCGTTGAAGTGAATTTGCTCCGTGTCCTCCGTGCCTCCGTGTGTACGTGGGAATCACCGGCCCTGTTGCGCCACATAGGTTCGTGGCTTTCGTGTTACGGCGGTCTGTGTTGGTCGCGGGCGCAGTCGGGACGCGGGAGCTACAGCGGGTAACACGCGCCGGCGCTGGGGCCGGTGACCACCGTTTGCGGGCCAGGTTCGCGCGTCAGCAGCACCGTCCGCGGACCTGTGAACCGCCGATGCCAGCCGCGCGCCTCGAGCTGGGCAATCGCGGTGGCAAAGGTGGCGGGCAGCCAGACGAGGTCCGCGCCAAGCCGTTCGGGATAGCCGGGGTCCTCGCCGCGGTTGAATCGCTGGTGCTCGCGCACGACCGCCTGCGAATACACCGTCTCCCGCCGGTTGTCGATCGACACTTGCAGCTGTTCGTGGAGGTGGGCAACGACATACAGCCCGTAGTCGAAGTACACGATCGCGCGCCCACGAAGTTCGGCGGAACGCACAAACGTTACTGCCTCGGGCTCCGGCGCGAGCACGCCCTCGAGCGCCGGCCAGCAGGCCCGGCCAGGAGCGGCAAGAGCGATCCCGGCGGTGGCCGCGAGGGCGAGGACTGCTGCCGCGCCGATGCGTATCGGCGTCCGCCACATGATCTGCGCCGCAGGCCGTTGGCGCGCACGCAGCACGAACAGCGTCGCCGTCAGCACGGCCAGTGCGCCAAGCCGTTGCGAACGCGCGGCGGCAACAAAGGTGACCGCAATCCATAGCCATTGCCAGCGGGGGAGCGTGACGACCCGGGCGAGCCACGCGAGAAGCGCGACGCAGAGCAGCCAGAGCACCAGCGGTCCCGCGCCTGTCGCCGGGTTCCAGATGGGGGCCCATTCGGTGACATCTGCCCAGCCGCGTTGCGTGGCATCAAGAAGTGCGCGCCACAGCTGCCAGCCATATGGATTCATCAGCGTCGCGGCTGCGCAGGCGGCCGCGAGCGCGAGTTGACGCCGGTCAGGGTGCGCGAGCGTATAGAGCGCGAGCAGGGTGGCGCCGTAAATCCAGCCGCCGTGCACGTTTGCCCAGACCAGGAAGAGGAGCGGCAGCCAGCGGGCCGAAGGACGTTCCAGCACGATGACGTAGAGTGCCAGTGTCGCGATCTGCGGCCGCATGCTCTGCCACTGGCCGATGCAGCCGACTGTCACGAGCAGCATCGCGCCAACCCTCAGAGGGAATGGCTGGCTTCGACTGGCCTGCGTCACTCGCCAGAGGACGAACCCAATCATCAGCGCTCTGAGCGCGATCAGCCCCGGCAGCCCGGTGGCACGCTCGATCAGCGCGGTGCTCACATCCCAGAGCCATTCGTGATTCACCCACGGCTGGTCGTGGGTGAAGGAAAAAGGATCGATCCACAGAAAGGCGCGGTGCTCGATCATCCAGCGTCCGATGGTCGAGTGCCCCCACACGTCGGTGTCGGTCCGGCCGCCCGCGGCCCAGCCGGTCAGCACCAGCAGGACAGACCAGGCGCCGATCGTGTCGACCAGAGCGCGGTCGTTCTGCGACAGGTCGCCCGCCACGACGCCTATTGTAGGGGTCGGTCAGCCGCGAATGCGGTTGCGCAGCACGCCGATCCCTTCAACCTCGGTCTCGACGAGATCGCCGTCGTTGAGGAACTCGGGCGGTGTCCGCCCCATGCCGACGCCCTCCGGGGTGCCGCTCGAGATGATGTCGCCGGGCTCGAGCGTCAGACCACGCGACAGCACCTCGATGATGACGTCGATCGGGAAGATCATGTCGCGCGTGTTCGCGTTCTGCTTGGTAACGCCGTTCACGCGGCAGCTGACGTTCCTGGCCTGCGGATCGCCGAACTCGTCGGCCGTCACCACGCACGGTCCCATCGGGCAGAAGCCGTCGAGGCTCTTGCCCTTGAACCATTGCAGGTGCGCAGCCTGCAGGTCGCGCGCGGTCACGTCGTTGATGACCGTGTAGCCGAACACATGGCTCAACGCGTCGGCGCGCGCGATGTTGGCGCCGCCAACACCGATGATCACGCCGAGCTCGGCCTCCCAGTCCACCTGGTTCGTCACGCCCCGGTTCACCGGCACGTCGTCGAAGGGTCCGTTGATGCTGGTCGGCGCCTTGGTGAAGAACACCGGGTCCTTGGGAATCTTCGGCTCACGGCCGCGCGCGTGCGCGGACTCCATCGCGTGGCTCGCGTAGTTCAAGCCGAGACAGAAGACGTTCTTCTGTGGCCGCATGATCGGCGGGTGCCAGCGGATTTCGTCGAATCGATGGCGCAGGCCGTCGTGCCGCGGCAGCTCGGTGGCGAGCATGTCGCCGACGCGCTTCCAGTGAGCCGGCCCCATGCGAATCAGGTCGGGGATGGAGCCTGGCAGCTGGCCGAATCCCGTGGGGGCCGACAGCGATTGCAGGTCGACGACCTCCGTGCCGTCGATCACGCCAAGGCGAGGCGTGTGGTCATCCTTGAAGGAGAACGTGAGATAGCGCATTGGGGGATATTGTAGTTGGCAGTTCGCAGCAGGCAGTAGGCAGTTCTTCTCCTAACTCCTAACTCCTAACTCCCAACTCCTAACCCCTAACTCCTCAAGAAGCCGGCGTCGTGGCCTCGGTGCGTGGCGCCTCGACCTCGGCGATCGCCTTCGTCGTGTCAACCGTGCCGGCGCGGTAGTGGCGCAGCTGCGGGGTGACTGCGGCGACCCACCCGGTGGCCAGCAGGCAGCCGATGCCGCCGCTGATGACGGAGAAGGGGGCGCCGAGCCATTGCGCCACTGCTCCAGCCTCGATCTCTCCGAGCTGTGGCCCGCCGACGAAGAACACCATGTTCACCCCCACCATGCGCCCACGCAGCCGATCGGGCGTTTCCAGGTGACGCACCACGTTCCGGATCACCATGCTGATCGTGTCGGCCACGCCGGTCAGTGCGAGGCAGGCAAACGTGACCCAGAACGTCCGCGACATGCCGAAGCCGACCGTTGCCGCGCCGTGCACGGCGACCGCGATGAGCAGGACCGGCCCGCGGCGTTCGATGCGATCGGTCAGGACCACCATCGCCGCGCTCATGATTGTGGCGCCGACGGCCGGCGCGGCATAGAGCCAGCCATAGCCTCGAGCCCCGACATGCAGAATGTCCTGGGCATAGATCGGCAGGAGCGCCGTCGCCGACGCGAAGAACGTGGCGAAGAAGTCGAGCAGCATCGTCGAGCGGATGAGCGGCGACTGGAACACGAAGCGCAGGCCTTCGAGCGCGGCCGCCCACGAGACGCCGTCGGCACTGCCTTCGGGGACGGCACGTCCCTGCACGCCGCGCATCAGCAGCAGTGCCAGGATGACGAAGATGAACGACAGCGCGTTGACCAGATAGACAACCATCAACCCGGTGGACGCGATGAGTGCGCCGCCGAGCGCCGGGCCGGCAACCGATGCGATCTGCACCATGATTGCGTTGAGGCTGAGCGCGTTCGGCAGGTCCCGCCTCGGCACGAGCATCGGCACGAGCGACTGCCGTGCCGGCAGGTCAAACGCGCCGACCGCCGAGCCGAGCGCCGCCAGCGCATAGAGTGGCCAGACGGCGGTCAAGCCGTGCCAGGTGAGGAGCGCGAGCGCCAACGCCACCACCGCCGACCCGATCTGCGTCATCAACATCAGCCGACGGCGATCCCACACGTCGGCGACGACGCCACTGATCATCGAGAAGATGACGATCGGAACAACCTTGGCGAGGCCGACGGCGCCAAGCGCAATCCCCTTGCGGTCGGGAACGAGCTGCGCCACGTGCCAGAGCAGCGCGGCGTTCTGCATGAAGGTGCCGGTGAAGGACAGGAGCAGGCCAATCCAGAGCAGCCGGAAGTTGCGGTGCCGCAGCGCGGCGAGGGACGGGTGTCTCAATCAGGTGCCGGTATGGTGATTGTACGCGGCGCAGGTCTACGGATCGCGCGTTGTAGAATACGAAGATGGAAGATCTCATCCGCCAGCTGCTGGCGGAGCTGGGCGAAGATCCATCCCGCGAGGGACTGGTGCGCACGCCCGTCAGGGTCGAGCGGGCGCTGCGATTCCTGACCAGCGGTTACGACGCCAATATCGACGAGGTGCTGAACAACGCGCTCTTCACCGTCGATTACAGCGAGATGGTCATCGTCAAGGACATCGACTTCTACAGCCTCTGCGAACATCATCTGCTGCCGTTCTTCGGCAAGTGCCACGTCGCCTACATTCCACGCACACGCGTGCTGGGGCTGAGCAAGATCCCACGACTCGTGGACGTATTTGCTCGCCGGCTGCAGATCCAGGAACGCATGACCAACCAGATCGCCGAGACGCTGCTCGAGAAGCTGGATCCCCTTGGCGTGGCGGTAGTGTGCGAAGGCACGCATCTCTGCATGTCGATGCGGGGGGTGGAGAAGCAGAACTCGTTCGCCGTGACCAGCGCCATGCTCGGCTCCTTCCGCGACAACGCCCGCACGCGCATGGAATTTCTCGAGCTCGTGAAGCTGCGTGGCGCGGTCGCGGGCACCCCGGCGGGCGCGGCGCTCGCGTGCGCCGCCGATTGACGTGGTGAAACGGCTTCTCGAGCTCGTCACGCGCCGGGGCACGGCGATCCTCATCGCGGTGGCGCTCGCGGGTGGGGGCGCCGGCCTTCATGCGCAGGCGCGCCGTGGGGGAAGGGCCACTGCACCCGCGCCGACCACGCGGACGGAGCCGGCGATGCTCAAGTGCCCCTCACCGCTTGGCACAGGCGTGCAGACGCAACGCATTTACTGCGATGTGCTCACCGGACGAGACCCGATGGACGGCATCCTCGTCACCCTTCCGCCGCATACGGGAGCGGTGACGCTGACGTTCGACCTCCACAACCGCCACCTCTTTTCGGAGGAGCTGATCAAGACGGGGCGCGGCTATCGGCAGTACACCGCCACGATCGGCGTGCTCACGCCCAACAACGACCTCGTGTCGCGGGCGGTGGTTCAGGGCGAGTTCCGAAGCGCATCGGACCTCGTCGAACGGATTGCCGGCGATCAGGGTGCCGGCGCCGTCAAGGCGGTTGCGCCGACCGGAACCGAGGCGATTCGGATTACGATTCCTGCCGAGCTGGCCAACGTGCCGACCGTCAGTATTCTCGGGGAGAAGCTCACCGTCATCAGGCCCGAGGGCACTGGTGCCGAAACGTTCACGGCGCCTGGACGTCCCGTGGCCGTGATCAGCAACGTCATGGTCGAATACCGTCCCGCGGCCGCCCGCCGGACGGCTCCCGCCCGGCAACCAGCCAGGCGCCGGTGAACATCGGGCCCCGCTGACGTGGATATGACCGCCGCTGCTGGCACACCGACCTTCACGTCAGAGCATCCCCGCCGCACCGAGCTCCTGTCGATCGTCGTTCCCGTCTACAACGAGGTCCGTACCGTCCGTCAGGTGATCGAGCGGCTGCTGGCGATCGATCTTCCGGTCGCGCGCGAGATCCTGGTCGTCGACGATGGATCGACGGACGGCACGCGCGATGTCCTGATTGGCGTCGTCAACGACGGTCTCGATGTGACCGTGATTCACGCGCCGCGCAACGCCGGAAAGGGGAGCGCCATTCGGCTCGGGTTCCAGCAGGCGAGCGGAACCATCGTGGCGATTCAGGATGCGGATCTCGAGCTCGACCCGCAGCAGATCGCGGCGCTCGTGTCGCCGATTCTGAGGGGCGAAGCGGACGTCGTCTACGGTTCCCGCTTTCTCCAGGGCGCGCCGGGCGCGCCGCTGGTCACCATCGTCGCGAATCGCCTGCTGACTGGAATCACCAACGTCCTGTTCGGCGGACGGCTGACGGACATGGAGACCTGCTACAAGATCATGCGGACCGACGTCGCCCGCCGGCTCGGGCTGACCGCGAACCGGTTCGACATCGAGCCCGAAATCACCGCGCGGCTCCTCCGGCGCGGGCACGCCATCCACGAACTGCCAGTACGGTTCGATCCGCGGTCACGCGCGCAGGGAAAGAAGATCGGCTGGCGCGACGGTCTGCGCGCGATCCAGGTGCTGGTTGCCGAGCGCTTCCGTCCGCTGCGATAGCGCACACGGCGCAAGGTGTCCCGCCCCTTGATGCGCTTCATCCCCATCACGCTCGTCGCCGTGGCGGTGTTCGCCGTCGGCATGCGGTGGAACACGTTCGCGATCGGCGGGTCGGACTCCTACTGCTATGCGCATCAGGCACAAGGGTGGGCGTCGGGAGACATCCTGGCGCCGGAGCCGCTCGTGCGCGAGGCGCCGTGGCCGTTTCCGGAACAGACGTTCGCGCCCGCGGGTCACGTGCCATCACAGAGCGTCGACGGCGCGCACGTGCCGATGTGCGCCGCGGGGCTGTCGCTGGCGATGGCCGCATTCCTGAAGATTGGCGGCCCATCGGCCATCTTCATCGTCGTTCCACTGTTCGGGGTCGTCCTGGTGGTGGCGACATGGATCCTCGGGTCGCGCTTCTCGAGCGGTGTCGGTCTTGCGTCGGCCATCGCCGCCGGCGCCAGCCCCGCATTTCTCTTCATGCTCGTGCAACCCATGAGTGACGTTCCGGCCGCGGCGCTCTGGGTGTCGGCCATCGCGGCGCTGACCGGCACCGGCCGATGGTCGGTGCTCGCCGCCGGACTGTTCTCGAGCGGCGCCATTCTCGTGCGGCCGAATCTGCTGCCACTCGGATTCGTGATTGGTCTCTTCGCACTGCTGCGGCCGTCGCTGACGTTTCGCGGGCGGCTGCGTGATGCCGCCACCTACGCGGCAGGATGCGCGCCGGGCTGCCTCGCAGTGGCCGCCATTCAGCAGTTCCTGTACGGCTCGCCTGTGCGATCCGGCTATGGCGACCTGAGCTGGCTGTTCTCGTCGACGAACATCGCGCCGAACGCCGAGCGGTATCTGACCTGGTTGTGGCAGACGCACACGCCGATCTGGCTGCTGGCGATCGTGGCGGTGCTGACGCTGCGGGGCTGGCGTACGTCGCTGCTGTTCGCCGTGGCGGTGGCGAATGTGGCGTGCTACCTGCCGTACATCGTCTTCAATGACTGGTGGTACCTCCGGTTCGTGCTGCCGGCCATTCCATTGCTGTTCGTGCTCTCGCTGGCGGTCATCGATGCCGGGATCGGATGGGTGATGGCATGGCGCGGGAACCAGCGATTCAGCCCGCACGTTCGCACGGCAGCGACCGTCGGAACGGCCGTCGTGCTGGCGGTGATTTTCGTGTCCGAAGCCCGCAGCCGATTCGTCTTCAACCTGCAGCAACTCGAATCACGCTACGTCAGCGCGGGAACCTACGTGGCGAAGCGGCTGCCGAAGAACGCGTTCATCATCACCAGCCTCGAGAGCGGCAGCATTCGCTACTATTCTGGCCGCCGGACGCTGGCCTGGGCGGCGCTCGATACGTCGTGGCTGGACGGGGCCGTGAAGTTTGCCCGCGACCGCGGACTCGAGCCGTATTTTCTGCTGGAGCGATCCGAGGAACCGCAGTTCCGCGAGCGATTCGCCGGCAGCGCGCTCGCCCGTCTCGACTGGCCGCCGATCGCCGAAATCAGCTCACGCGTGCGCATCTATCGACCGGACGATCGAGAGCGGTACTACGCGGGAGAGCGGATGTCGACGGAGTATTCGAGATAGGAGTTAGGAGTTAGGAGTTAGGAGTTGGGAGTTAGGAGGCAGGACGGCTCGCTAGCTCCTGACTTCTACTCCTGGCCGCTAATGTCTCGCCAGCGCGCAGCAAGCCAGGCGCGATTCGTGCTCAGGCCACGGGCACGATGTCAGATTCGCCAGCGAAATCGTTCACTGATCTTGTTGTGTGGCAGAAAGCGCACGGATTCGTTCTGAGGGTCTATTCACTTTCTGCAACGTTTCCAGCCGACGAACGATTCGGGCTGAGCGCTCAACTTCGTCGCGCCGCCGTCTCGATTCCAGCCAACATCGCCGAGGGCTTTCGTCGTCGGGGTCGGCCGGAAAAGGCGAGGTTCATGAACATCGCGGAGGCGTCGCTGCAAGAGGCGCGGTACTACCTGATTCTGGCTCGGGACCTTTCCTACGGCAGTGACCAGAAGCTGGATGAACAAGCTCACGAAGTGGGAAGGTTGCTTGCCGCGTATACCAGGTCTCTCCTAACTCCTAACTCCTAACTCCTAACTCCTAACTCCTAACTCCGCGCACTAGGCCTCACCCCGCCGCGTTCGGCCTCCCGATCGCCGGGGGGCCGCGGCGGAGCGACCTTGTGCGGCGTCCGTTCAGAGGGGTCGTTGCGGGCCTCGCGGTCGACCAGCATCAGGCGCAGCACCACGATCGCGCTGACGATCGCCAGTACGAGCGGAAAGAACTCGAAGAAGAGCACGCTAGGCGACCAGCCAGACGCCGCCGACGCTGATGGCGAGGACGGCGGCGGCGCGGAGCATCGCGCGATGCGCGACGCCGCCGTGTGGCAGGCGCTCGCCGGCCAGGCCGATCAGGGCGGCGAACGCACTCATGGCCACGATCGTCCCGACGCCGAAGCCGCCGATGTACGTCAGGCCTGCGATGCGGGTGGGGAGGGCGAGCGCGGGCAGCACGCCGAAGAAATGCGAGCTGCCGGCGACCCCGTGCAGGATCCCCATGTAGAAGGACGCATGGGCGTGTCCCAGCCGGCGCAGCCACGCCGGTCCGCCGCCGACGTGGAGATGGCCGTGTGAGACCGCGCCGTGCGAGTGGACGGCGGCGGAGATGCGCATCGACCGCCGCAGCGCCCAGAGGCCGATGCCGATGAGGGCCACGCCGACCAGCCGTTCGCTCCACGCGGAGATCGATTCGACGGACGGCAGCACGTCCTTCAGCAGCACGGCGAGCACCGCTACCACGGCGACACCGGACGCGTGGCCGGCGCCCCATGTCCAGCCGGCCAGCCATCCGCGCCGCCGGTCGACCGTCGCCAGTGGTGCGACAGCCGCAAGATGGTCCGGCCCCGAGAGGACGTGAAACAGGCCCGCGAGCGCTCCGGTGATGAAGGTGAACAACGGCAGTCCCTATTTCGGCGCCATGCGGATGGCGCCATCGAGCCGAATGACTTCGCCGTTCAGCATCTCGTTCTCGAAAATGTGCCGAACCAGAGCGGCGTATTCCTCCGGCCGCCCGAGTCGTGACGGAAATGGCACCTGCTGCGCCAGCGATTCGCGCGCGGCCTGCGGGAGCCCGGCGAGGAGCGGCGTGTCGAACGTGCCCGGCGCGATGGTCATGACACGGACGCCCATCCGCGCAAACTCGCGCGCGAGCGGAAGCGTCATCGCCACGATGCCGCCCTTGGAGGCGGCGTAGGCGGCCTGGCCAACCTGCCCGTCGTAGGCGGCGACCGACGCCGTGCAGACGATGACGCCGCGTTCACCGCCCGGCGCAGGCTCATTGGCCGCCATCGCCGCCGCGGCGTGGCGCACGACGTTGAACGTGCCGACCAGGTTGATGTGAATGACGCGAACGAAATGATCGAGCGGCTGGAGGCCTTCCTTCGGCAGTACGCGCTCGGCGGCCGCGACGCCCGCTGCGCAGACGGCGCCGTGAATGGCACCGAAGGCCGTTCGGGCGCTGTCCACAGCCGCCGCGACATCGCTGTCACTCGTCACGTCGGCGCGCACGAACCGTGCTGACGGACCGAGCCGCGCGGCCAGCGCCACGCCGGCCGCTTCGTTGACGTCGAGGATCACCGCGTGCCCGCCGCCGGCCACGATCGCCTCGGCAGTCGCGCCGCCAAGGCCGGACGCGCCGCCGCTGACCAGGACGGCGCGGTTCGCAAAGAGCATCAGGACAATTCTAGACCTTCAGGAGTGCCGGGTTCGCGCTCTCTGAACTGATCCCGGCGCGGATGGCTATTGACTTGCGCGCCTGAGGACGACCGGTCCAGCAGTCTTCGCGATGCGCACGATATGGAACGGGGACGTGATCACCTGGGCGGTGATCGCATCCGCGGCAGGCTGGCGCTCCACGTACTCGAGAACCGTTTCGCCGTTACGCGGTGCGGCCGATGTGATCTCGACGGAGTAGCCGGCGCTCGAACGGCTGCCCACGAACAGGCCGACCACCGTGAAACGCGTGAAATCGACAGCGGGTGGCGCTGAGGCACCTGCAGCGTGCTCCCGCCAGAGCGCGCGCCATTCGGTCTCGTTCTGAACGACCGCCTGCCGCGCGTCCATGATCTGGCTGTTCGCGCCGCGGACAATGGTGGTCATGGGCAGCGCCGCCTGCAGTGCCAGCAGCAAGGCAATCACGCTACCCATGCTGCGATCCTACTTCGTGATGCCGGCGTTCGTCGCCGGCTGAATGCCGTTCCAGGCATACCCGGTCATCGTGACCCCGGTCACGGTCGCCTTGTACGTTCCGGCTGGCGGATTCGCCAACTGGAAGGCGATGGTTCCGTAGTTGCCGACCACGCCGGTCGCCGCCGAATAGTACGCGCCGTTCTTGAGCACCTGGATCGAGACCTTCGATCCGGTCGCGAAGCCGGCGTATTCGTTGAGCACTTTCACCGTCATCAGGACGTTGCCGCCCGACAGGGAATACGTGATCGACGGGACCGACAGCTTGGGCGTAAACAGCGCCGCTCCGGCCGCGGCGGCCGCGGTTGCGCCGGTGGCGCTGACGAGCCCGTAGCCGAATGCGGTGTCCTTGCCGAGGGTGCCGATGTCGACAGCGGTCGTCTGCAGCACCTTGCGGATCTGGCCCGGGCTCAGGTTCGGATTGGCCGCTTTCACCAGCGCGGCGACTCCGGTCACGTGCGGGGCCGCCATCGAGGTACCGCTGTAGGTCGCATACTTGCCCCCGGGAATGGTCGACTTGATCGACAGACCAGGAGCCGCGATTTCGACCTTCGAGCCGGTGCTCGACCAGCACGGGCGTGTGTTGGTGCTGCTGGTCGCGCCAACCGCGATCACGCTTGCGTACTTCGCCGGGTACCCCACGGTGTCGGTGCTCCCGGTACACGTCCCGGAGTTACCTGCCGACACAACATGGAGCATCGTCGTCGCCGTGTTGTCGAACGCCTGTCTGACGAGCGTTCCGGGGTCCGTGCTGCTGCCGTAGCTGTTGCTCGTCATCTGAATGCCGTTTTTCTGCGCCCACTGCAGCGCCGAGATGACGGCGCTGTAACTCCCCGATCCGTTCGCGCCGAGCACCTTCAACGGATACAACGTTACCTTCGGGGCGACGCCGACGACGCCCGAGGCGTTCTTGGCGGCGGCGATGGTTCCAGCGACATGCGTGCCATGTCCGTTATCGTCGGCCGGGTTGCTGTCGTTGTTGATGAAGTCCCACCCGCTGGCGCAGATGGTCACGCCGCTTCGCATCAACTCGGGATGCGTGCAGTCGACACCGCTGTCGAGCACCGCGACCTTGATGCCGCTGCCCGCAGTTGAGGAGAGGCCGCCGCCGATCTTCTTGACGCCCCACGTATTGTCGAGCTCGGCGTCGAGCGCAAAGACCTCCGCGTCCGGTTCGACGATCGTGACGTTCGGGTTGCGCCGCAGGCCTTGGAGCGCGGTGATCGGGACGCTGGCCGCGATGGCTGGAATGATGTCGAAGACTTCCTTGATGCGGCCAGCAGCGCCACGGACGACAAACTCTTCGTCGGGGCCAGGTGTGCGCCTGAAGCCAATCAGCACGTCCACGCGCTCAGGGGGGCCCTGAGCCCCCAGGGTCGGCAGTCCTGGCGCCGAGAACGCCACCATTACTACGGAGAAAATCGCGGCGACCAGACAACGCCTGCCGCGAACCTTGAGGTTCACGTTCTTGCGCATCAATTCTCCAAATTTCTTAATGGGAACCGAAAGTATGTGGCGCGCCGCCCGCCAAATCAAGGATGAGTTTAAAGCTCAGCACTGATCAGCGGACACGACGGGCCGTCACATCACAAGAGCTGTACCATCCAACATGCCGTGACCCGGTTATCGACACGTGGCGCCGAAGCGATACGGCAACTCGGTAGGAGATGAAGTTTTTGCGCTGAAATTGAGGCGGAGATGCGGTCAGCGGCGCGAGGAGGGGATGTCGGGTGAGGCACCGCGTGGTGCCGGCCGGCGGAGAGCGGCTTGAGGGACGGGGGGAGCGTCACCCCAAAATGACCAGGTCTGTTGCGGATCAGGGCATTTGCTGCTGCACGGGCCAGTCGAGCACGACGCGGTAGTTCACAGGCTGCCCGTTACGCTGCGCCGGACGGAACCTCCACGCCTTGACCGCGCTCAGGAGCATCACGTCGTTCATGGTGGTGGGTCCGCTGATCAACTTCACCCGCTGGACCTCGCCTCCACGGTCGACTGTCACTTCGATTCTGTTCACCGCGGGTGGTGGCAGCTGAGAGGTTGCCGGCAGGGCAAGCCGCGGTTCTTCCAGCGTCGCCGGCGTCACGTCGCTTGCGTCACTCGCGTAGACCCGGAGGTCCTCGGCAGGCGTTGCGACCGGCAGGGTTGGAGTGGGTTCTGCCGGCGCCGCTTCGGCGATGTCAGCAATCGCCGGTTGCTCAATGATTTCCACTGGCGGCGGCACCGGTGAAATGACCGGCGTCGAGCGCGCACTGCGCCGCGGCCGCGCAACCACCGCTGTGTCCGGCGCCGGTTGTGGTTCCTGCTCGCGTGGAACGGCAATCCCCAGCTCTGCCCGAATGCGATCGGTGAGCGTCGAGACCGCCGTATTCGCCTCCCCGTAGAACTGGTTCAGTCCGAGCGAGGCCGACGACACGCGTATCCCGCTGTACCAGGCAGCTGAGACGGACGCCGCGATCACCGCAATCACGCCGACCATCACCGCCACGCGCCTGGGAATCTGGAACTGCTGCCGTGCCGCCGCAGGGACCGACCGGTCGGACGGGAGGAGGATCGAGGAGTTCAGCGTCTGGCGGGGCGCCGAGAGGCACCGCTCGAACACCTTCTGCAGCAGCAGCGGGCGTCCAGGACGCTCGTAGTAGGCGAGGGCCTCGGCGAACTCGCCGACGGACATGTGCTGCTGCGACGAAATCGCGCGCGACACAAACAGGCGAAGCGGCGCCGGCGTGGTCGCGGCGGCGAGCAGCGCGTGCAGCAGGCGCGCGCCGTAGACCACATCGTGCTGCTGCGCGTTCCGGCCGATGGCGAGCGTCCCGTCGCCGAGCAGCACGACGTCCGCGGCGTCGGGAATCCGGGTCGCCGCGGCGTCGGCCGCGATGACGACGGCACAGAGTTCACCAATGATAGCGACCGCTTCTGTCCAGTCCAGCGGCACCTGGCTGGCAACGACGTCTGCGATTGAGAGCGGGTTCACACCATCACCATTGCTGGGACATCAGCGACGAAAAATCCTGGTACGCGATGAAGACCGACTGCTGGAACGCTGTGTCGAAGGGCACCCCACGCCCGATCGCCTGCAGCAGGTTTACGACGGCGGATGGACTCCGCAGTTCCATCAGCTTCTTCACCGCGACGGCGCTCTGCGCGTAGGCCGCGCCGGCCTCCGCCGACGAAAGGCCCGCGAAGCTCCGACCGAGTCGTGCGAAGGGCAGGCGTGCAGCATCCGTCTCGAGCTGGTGGCGGGCCCACTCGATACCGTTGGGCTCGAGCGCCGTCGCCAAGCCTTCGTTCAACCACGGTGGAACAGTCGGTCCGGCAATTGTAGCCACGGTTGCGTGGACAAACTCATGCGAAAGTACGCGCTCAAGCTCTGCAGTACGGTCTGCCGCCCCTTGAATCGGCAGCTTGATCCGGCCATCGGAGATCCCGCCAGCCCACTCCGGTGATCGGGTCACATCTCGAAACTGTTGAGCCGTATAGAGCACCACTTCGATCGTACGGGTCGGGTAGGTCGATAGCGCCGATCCCACCCGCCAGTAGGCGGCCTCGAGGATCTCCGTGGCGCGCCGGGCAAAGGCCTCGTCGGCGGCGCCTTCGAACAGGACGGAGAAGTGAGCGCTCTGACTTTGAAAGAATCGTTCCTGCGTTCGCGACTCGCTGCGCCAGCGCTCGAGCCGCTGGCTCAGTTCGGCGTCGTTCGGCGCGATCCGCGCGCCTGACTCTACGGCCTCGATTGCGCCGGCCAGCTTGCCGCTCCGATAGCGCGCCTCGCCCAGAATGAGATACGCCTGCGGAATGCGAGGCGAAATGGCAATGGCGCGCTCGATCCAGCGTTCCGCGTCCGCGTTGTTGCCCAGCATGAACGACGCAACCCCGGCGCCTATCAGGAGGTCGGGATTCCGGGCATCCCCCTTGAGGGCCTGTTCGAAGCCTTCGAGGGCGTCGCCAAACCGCCGATCGTCGAGCGCCGCGAACGCCTGGGTTTCAGCGGACGTACCGGTTGGGCGTGACTGCTGCGCAGCCAGCGGCGCGGTTGCCGTCTCCACCACAAGGAGGAAAACGACAACGCCACATCCGACCGAACAGCGGAGGCGACGCGTCAGCTGGCTACCGCTCCTTCGTCGTCCACGAAGTAGCTCGCGCAGGCGGCCTCGAGCAGGTTGATGTTCAGCTCGCGCGGCTCGCCGCGATAATCGGCGTGCGCGAGTGCCTGATCGATCAGGTCCCGCGGCACGCAGCCTCGGAGTTTTGCGCCGCGCGGCCGGAGACACTTCGCGAGCAGGTCGTCGAGCAGCTGCTCGTCGCATTGCAGGTCGCGGTCGTGGCAATACCGCTTGAAAATCAGGCGGAAGTCCTCGACGGTCGGCGGCTCCGCCATGATCTTGTTGTGAATCCGGCGGAGGAATGCATCGTCGACGAGCTCCGACGGCCGGATATTGGTGGCGAACACGACCAGCACGTTGAAGGGAAGCGCGAACTTGTGGCCCGTGTGCAACGTCAGGAAGTCGACGCGGCTCTCGAGCGGCACGATCCACCGGTTCAGCAGGTCGCGGGGCGAGCAGCTCTGGCGGCCGAAGTCGTCGATCACGAGGACACCGCCGTTGGCGACAGCCTGGATCGGCGCCGTGTAGTACCCGAGCGTGCTCGAGAAGGTGAGCTCGAGGTTCCGCATGGTCAGTTCGCCACCGACAACAACGGTCGGACGACGGCAGCGAATCCAGCGGGCATCGCGTTCATCACGACGAATCCAGTCCAGCGTTCCGGTGCCGGCGCCCTCGAGCGGCTCGTGGTTCACAGGGTCGAAGATGCGGATGATCTGCCCTTCGACTTCGATGGCGTGGGGAATCGCGATCTCGCCCTCGACGAGATTGCCGATCGCCTGCGCGATCACGGTCTTGCCGTTGCCGGCCGGCCCGTACACGAACATCGAATGACCCGCGGCGACGGCGGGACCGATCTGATCCAGCACCTTGTCACTGAGCACCAGGTGGGACAACGCCTCGCGGACCCGCGCCCGGCTGACCCGCAACGTCGCGGCCTTCCGGTGCGCTTCCATGTAGGCCTGATACTGCGCCAATGGCACGGGGGCCACGCCGACATAGTGGCTCTGCTCGAGGAAGAGCAGGGCGCGGCGACGGCCGGCATCGGTGATCCGATAGGTGTAGCTCGGTCCGCCGATCGCCGAGGAGCCAAGCACCTCACACTGATGCGACTGCTTGAGCTGCTCGAGTACCCCCTCGATTGCGCTGAACTCGAGCCCGAGGCGCTGCGCGATATCGAGGCCAGTCAGAGTGTTGCCGAAGTTGAGGAGCTTCAGGATCAGCTGCGTGACGAGATCTTCGCCAAGGCCTGCCTCCGTCAACGTCTGCGGCGCGCGCGGATGGAGCTCCGTCAGCGTCGACGGATCGGTGGCGGCGAACGGCGATACGAGGCTCATGGACACAGCTATTCCCCCCCCTGGGTCGATGCCGCGGCGGCAGCCTGCCTGGCACGAGCGAGTGCCGTGGTCATCGTCGGCCGTTCGGCGTGCGCCGCCTCGAACGCCTTCACGGCGCTGGTGAACTGCCGCCTGGCGAGATACACGATCCCGCTGTTGTACAACTGCGCCGCGCGATCGCCATTTGCCGCGAACGCCTCCTGCGCTGCGGTGAGATCGCCGCCGACGGCACGAGCCAGGCCGAGATTGTTGTTGGCCGCAGCAAGGCGGGGATCGATGGCGAGCGCCCGTTCACACGCCTGAGACGCCTTCGAGGGATTGCCGTCGAGCACCCAGCCGTAACAGAGGTTGTTGAGCGCGTAGGCGGCCGACGGGTCGAGGCTGAGCGCCCGCTCGTAGGCGGTCCGTGCGAGATCGCGCCGCCCCATCGCCTGCAGTACCGTACCGAGCGTGTTGTGTACCGCCGCTGACTCCGGCGCGAAGTAGACGGCGCGATACGCATCGCCAAGCGCGAGATGCGGGAAGCCTGAATCCCGCCACATGCGCGCAAGCGCGTCGTAGGTGGCGGCATCTTTCGGCTGCAGGAGCAGCGCGTTCTGGAGGTACTGGTGAGCGCGATCGAAGATGCCAAGACGGCGGTACTCGAGCGCGACCCCGCGGTACGTCTGCGGCGAGGGAACCGCCGCAGCAACGGCAAGCGCCTCGCGCAGCCTGGGGTCAGTGCCTTCGACGCTGACGGTCAGCTTTGGCTCGGGGCGCGCTTCGGCGCTGAGCTTGCGAACCTTTGCGATGAACTCCTCGAGGCCGTTACCGGCGCTCGCGGCAGCGGGCGCGAACGGCTTCGTGGCCTCTGCTGTCGGTGCCGCCGCGCGCGGTATCGCGCGGCCGGCACACCCGGTCACGAAGACGGCGATGAATAGGAACGCAATGGGTCGCACTCTATAGCTCCTCGAGAAGAAACCGGTTGAGAGCCGGACTCTCCCCGGACGCAGAGACACCTCCTCATATGCGGGCACGGGAACGCTGCCGCGAATCCGCACCGACGACCGGAGTGGGCTCTTGCTAGTCTTTGTTCAGCCGGCCCCGCCGTTTGGCCATGTAGAGCACGAGAAGCACCACAAACACGCCAATCAGCACGAGATTCGTATTCACAGGCTTGACTCCTTTGAAAGGTTCCCAGACAGCAAAAGCAGACGCACTCCGCAGGGCACTCGTCGCCTATCTGAGGATCAAACCCCGATAGATCGTGATTGCCACCGGGCCAAGACACACCGCGTACACCGTCGGAAAGATGCAGAGTGCGAGAGGAAACACCAGCTTCGCACCGATCTTCGCCGCCCGCTCTTCGGCGCGTTGCCGCCGCTTCGTTCGTGAGTCCTCTGCGTGCGCCCGGAGAGCCTGGGCGACGCTCGTGCCGAATCGATCGGTCTGCGTCAGCATCGTCACGAGCGACCGCACCTCCTCGACACGGGTGCGGGCCGCGAAGTTCTTGAACGCTTCGAGGCGGGGCTTGCCGGCGCGCGTTTCCGTGATAATCATCCGCATCTCGCGCGCAAGCGCGGGATGGGAAAGGTCGAGCTCTTCGCTGGCCTTCAGGAGCGCCTGGTCCAGGCTGGAGCCGGCTTCGATGCAGACGATCATCAGATCGAGCGCATCAGGCAGGCCGTTCCGAATCGCCCTTTCATGCCCTCGTGTCATCTGCACGAGCACGAGATCGGGAATGAGGTAGCCGACGACGGCTGCCATCCCTGCGTAAATCAACCCTTCGGTCGACGCGCCGCGCAGCGCGAGGACCGACGCGCCCAGCGCCACGGGGACCCCGATCTTCGCCGCCGAATAGTAGATGGCTGCGCTCAGGTCGTACTGGCCTGCGGCCACGAGCTGGCGGCGCAGCCGGCTCATTTCCTTGGGCGACTTCGGCAGCAGCTTCGACAGGCGGTTGTTCGTGCCCTCGTTGTCGTCGACCAGGGTGCCTTCATCGCGGAGGACACCCGCCGAGACAGGCGAGAGATCGCGAACGCGCCGGCGTTCCGGCCCGGCCCATTCCAGCACGCGCGAGGTCGCAAACCCGGCGACGACGGCGATACAGATGAATACGGCGGCGAGCGAGAGCAGGAGGAATACAGGCATGCTTCTCTCAGATCTCGATGTTGACGACCTTGCGAATCCACAAGACGCCAATCACTTCGAGGACGAGTGCGACCATCACGATCCGGATGCCGATCGGATCGGTGAACAGCTGCGCAATATGCTGCGGCGCAATGGCGAACAGTGCCGTCCCGATGAAGAAGGGGAGCAGCCCCAGCACCCATCCCGTAAACCGGCCGTGCGCGCTGAGCGTTCGTACCTGCCGTTTCAGCTTGAAACGTTCGCGAATCAGCGCGGAAAGCCGGTCGAGCACCTCGGCCAGGTTGCCGCCGGCCTCACGTTGAGTGAGGACGGCCGTGACGAAGAACCGCGCATCGAGCAGCGGAATACGTGCAGCAAAGCTCCGCAACGCCTCGGGGAAGGGCATGCCGTAGTTCTGCTCATCGTGCAGCAGCCGGAACTCGGTTCGTACCGGCTCGGGCGCTTCCTGACCGACGAGGCTCAACGCCGTGGGAAGCGCGTGTCCCGCGCGCAGCGCCCGCGCCATCAGGTCGATGGCTTCCGGAAATTGCTCTTCGAAACGCCGGACGCGGCGCCTAGCGGCATTGCGAACGAAAAACGTCGGCAGCATCGCCAGGAGCAACGCGACGCCAAGGGCGAGCCCGATGTTGCGAAAGAAGAAGAAGATCCCCAGGGCGGCAAACGCGAACACGAGCAGCGTCATCAACACCAGCTGGCCGACGGTCATGTGCAGTCCGGACTGCGCGATCAGCCGCTGGAGCGGACCGATCGCTCCGCTCGATCCGCGCAGCACCTTGTCGAACACCGGGATCGTGCTGAGCGGCTTCGCACGCTTCACCAGCGAGATCGCTGCCGTCGTCTGTGCTGTGGGGTTCGACAGTCGCTTCCTGACCGCCAAGTCCGCCTGCGACTCCGGACGAATGATGAACGCCCAGTAGCCGCCGAGAATCAGCAGCAGCGTCGCGCCAAAGACCGCAAGAGCAATCAGCATGGTAATGGTCTGATCTTCAGGCGATGACCTTCGAGTGCTCGAACATGTCGCGCGGGAGGAGCATGCCGGACGATGCGATCCGTTCGCTGCACTTGGGGCGAATGCCGGTCGCCATGTACCGCCCCTGTACCTTCCCGTCGCGGCCCAGCCCGGTGCGCTCGAACACGAAGATGTCCTGCATGGTGATGACCTCGCCTTCCATGCCGGTCAGCTCCGAGATCGCCGTCACCTTGCGCGTGCCGTCGGAGAGCCGGGTGACCTGCACGATCAGGTTGACGGCGGAGGCGACCTGTTGCCGTACGGCCTTGTCCGGAATGTTGAGGTTCGCCATCGCCACCATCGTGTCGAGACGGTACAGCGCGTCGCGCGGGCTGTTGGCGTGGACGGTCGTCAGGCTGCCGTCGTGGCCGGTGTTCATCGCCTGCAGCATGTCGAGCGCTTCCTCGCCGCGGACCTCGCCGACGATGATGCGGTCGGGGCGCATACGCAGCGAGTTGGCTACGAGCTGCCGGGCCTTGACGGCACCCTTGCCCTCGATGTTCGCCGTGCGGGTCTCGAGACGGACGACGTGGCGTTGACGCAGCATCAATTCCGCCGCGTCCTCGATCGTCACGATCCGTTCCTCGTGCGAGATGAACCCCGAGAGGATGTTGAGGAGCGTCGTCTTGCCCGCGCCGGTGCCGCCCGACACGATGATGTTCAGGCGGCACGACACCGTGGCCTTGAGGAAATCGAGCATCGGCTGCGTGAGCGACTCGCGGTCGACCAGGTCAGCGGCGCCGACGCGATCCGTGCGGAACCGGCGGATGGACATCGCCGGGCCGTCGAGGGCGAGCGGCGGGATGATCGCGTTCACGCGCGAGCCGTCCTGCAGACGGGCATCCACCATCGGGCTCGACTCGTCCACGCGCCGGCCAACCATGCTGACGACGCGCTCGATGATCTGCAGCAGGTGCCGGTCGTCGCGGAAGACGACGTCGGTGTCCTCGAGCTTGCCGTTCCGCTCGATGTAGACCTGGTTGTAGCGGTTGACCAGGATGTCGGAAATATCCGGATCCTTCAGCAGCGGCTCGAGCGGACCCAGGCCGAACAACTCGTCCAGCACTTCCGTATAGAGCTGCTCCCGCTCCATGAGGCTGAGCGGCGTCGTGCGTGTCAGCTGCTCGACGATGCTGGCGATGACCTGGCGAATCTCCGGTTCGGCATCCTCGCGCTTGACGCGTGTCAGCCGTTCGAGGTTCAGCCGATTCAGCAGCTGCTGGTGTACCTCCGCCTTGAGCGTCTGGTACTCCGCCTGCCTGACGTCGTCGATGTTGATGAGTGAGGGGAATGCCACCTTAGTTATCCGTTCTTTCGAAAGTCGTTATCAACGTCGCAGGGCGAACCGCGACAGCACGCCGCTCTTCTTTTCCACCTTGGCGTCGTCGACCGCGATGTTGGCGAGCGCGTGGGTGAAGCTGACGAAGGCGCGGCCAAGGGGGCTGTTGTCGAACACGAGCGGCTCGCCTCGCGCCTGGGAGTCGACCGCCATCTGGTAGTCGCCGACCCGATTCTGGAACACGCAGCTCAACGGCCGTCCGACCACGCGCTCGATGTCCTTCTGGCTGATGCTCCCGCCTTCCGTGTAGCGCGAGATGACGACGCTGACGCGATCACGGGAGTAGCGCTGTTCCATCGAGGCAGCCATGCGGCCGGCGCTCTTGACCGAGGCAAGCTCCTGGTTCGCGACCATGATGATCGTGCCGGCCGGCTTCAGCGCGTCGAGCATCACGGCATCGGACCGCGGCACGTCGAGCACCACGTACGGATACTCGGTTGACGCCAGCTCGATGAGCGAGCGGACGCGGGCCACGTCGAGCGACGGCGAGCCGACCTGATGGTCGGAGGAGGGCAGCAGGTGCACTCCCGACTTGGTCGTGGCGACCAGCGTACGCAGGAACGTGGCGTCCATGCGGTGCATGTTGTCGAGCGCGTCGACAATCGAGAACCGTGGTTCCGCGCCGAGATACACGCCGGCATCGCCGTAGGTGAGATGCAGGTCGATGAGCAGCGTCGACTTCGGCTTGAGCTTGGCGAGCGTGGCGGCCACATTGACGGCAACCGTCGTCGCGCCGACGCCGCCTTTCGCGCCAATGAACGCGAAGACCTCGCCGCCTCGAGGCGCGACGCGATTGCTGGCAATCCGGTTGAGGGCGGCGCGCACGTCCTCGGCGTTCAGCGGCCGGGTGACACATTCGCTGATGCCGGCGCGCATCGCCTCGAGCATCAGCGCCGCATCCAGGCCCGGCAGCACGAGCATGACGCCAGTGCCCGGGTGCTGGCGCCGGATCAGTCCGAGGGCCGGAGGCAGACCGCCGCCCGGCGCGTGATCGATGACGATGACGTCGGGCTGGCGTGCATGCGCACCGGCGAGCGCGGCCAGGCCGTCCGCGTTGGCCTGCACCACGCGCGCGTCGCAGTTGCGCAGCACTTCCAGGAGTTCCCGGTCGCCGCCGGGGAAGAGCGTGACATTCATAAACGCGGGCTACCCATCAACGAACGAGCTGAATCTTGACCAGGAAGGAATTGCCTTGGCTCACACTGGGACCGACGACGAACTCACCGGGGTACCTCACAACTCGCCCTCGGATGTCGCCCATGTCCGGCGGGTCCTCAACGAAGAAACCAATGATGTTCGAAACGCGGATGCACCTGTTCGCAACCGGGCAACGCCAGGTGTCATCGGTGCCCGGGTGCCCGGGAGCGTCGGCAGTTCCGGGTATCCAGTCGACGTCCCATCGGTTATTCGATGTTCGCCACTGATATTCATCCAGATCGAACACCGAGATGGGAACGATACGTGGACTGAAGTCGCCACACCCAGGCGCACAGCTGTCAATAACTGTGTTCGTGTCGTCGTCCCATTTGGCGTTTCGGTCCCTCTCGATAAGGGAATCGTCGTCTGTCTCAACCCCCTGCGTTGTCGGTCCGTTCATGACGCCGTTTTCAAGAGGCAGGTAGTCGTTGATCGCGACCGGGGTACCTATACAGTGCTTGATGGCGTTGCTGAAATCATTAGCGCCTGACAGATAGCCGCCGTCTCCGTCGGGGAGGCGAACGGGCAGGCTCCAGCCGGGCGAAATAGGGTCCGTATCGCTATTGGGATTGTTTCCTGTCTTAAGAGTGACCAGTGCGCCGACATCATCGGGAACCTTAAATCCCGTGCCGGTCGAATCAATCACCTCGCCGTCATCGTCGTAGGTAAGTGTTGGGGGTACGTACTCGTCAACCAGCGGCGGCAGCTCGTCGCCGGCCTTTCCCGGCCCATCATTATTTTTCCTCTGCCACCGATTGAATACACCGGCGGGATTCCATGGAGCGGTAGGGTTGTCCTGATACTTATCTGCGACAGAGAATGGTCGCATGCAGTTCACGGCATTGCCGAACGCGACCCGCGCCGTCGCCGTCGCCCTGACGCCGTGCGTGGTAATCCCGAGCACTTTCCCGAAGAAGATAGGCAGGATGCTGCTGCCGAACTCGCCGTTCCGGTAGACATTGACACGGACACAGTTGCCGCTGACACCAGCGGGGCAGGTGTACGACACCTGGACGCCCTGTTGCCCTGTCGTGGCGTTCCACACCTCGTTGTCGAGCGCCGCCTTCCGTGCGCTGTCTCCAGTGACGCCGGCGTCGAGCACCGCGGGGTCAGTCTCTCCGGCCTGGTCGTAGGCTCGGGCGATGGCACCCGACAGGGCGCCGGAGTCGGCGGAGGTCTGCGCTTCGGACCGGCTCACCCAGAGGATGCCGTAGTCGAACACGAAGGTCAGAAAGCCGATGAGCACGACGACCGCAATGGCGACGAACACCAGGATGGCGCCCTGTTCCGACCCCAGACGTGATTTCGTGTCCATGCGTGCCTCCGGCATCTGCTGCGCGTCGATCGTGATCTACTGCCGCGGCGCGTCGACCGTGCCGCCGCCGCCCTGAAGCTGTCCACCAATGTTATCGCCGGTCGGGAGGAACGGTCCGGGAAGTGCCGGCAGGTTTGGCACTTCATCCGGATTGAGCGGCCGCACCAGCCGCGGCGTCACGAGCACGAGCAGCTCGGTTCGTTCCTGCCGATCCGCCTTGCTCTTGAAAAAATTGCCGATGATCGGCAGCTGGCTCAGGATCGGCACGTCGGCGCTGTCGCTCTGCGCCCGGTTGTCGAGGAGCCCGGCCACCGCGAACGACTGTCCATCGCGCAGCTCGACTTCCGTTTCCGCGCGGCGGACCGTCAGCGCCGGAATCCTGAAGCCTTCGAGCAGGATGCCGTTGGTGAAGTCGAGCGAGCTGACCTCCGGGCGGACGTGCAGGCGAATCAGGTCGCCGGCAATCGTCGGCACGAAGTTGAGACGCACGCCGAACTCCCGGAACTGAATCGAGATGCCGCCGGTCCCGCCGGTTGAAAAGGGGATCGGGAACTCGCCGCCCGCGAGAAAGCTCGCCTCCTGGCCGTTGTAGGCAATCAGGTTGGGCTCCGCGAGGCTCTGAAAGTAGCCCTTCTCACGCAGCGCCTTGATCAGGACGCCGACGTTGTAATTCGTGTTGAAGAGGAACAGGTTCAGGAAATCGCTGAACACCAGCTTGTCGTCCTCGAAGTCGGGCGCGGGGAACTGCTGCGTCGTGCCGCGTCCCACCCAGCCGCGATAACCGGTCGCGCCCGTGAAGATCGACGACCCGAGCTCCTGAAGGGCCCGCCGGTTCACTTCCGCGAACCGCACCTGCAACATCACCTGTTGCGCATCGATGGCCCCAACAACCTGCAGCAGGTTGACGACATTGGCCTTCGGCGCCGTTGCGCGGGCAACTTCTGCGGAACGCAGCATGACCGACGTGTTCGATACCCGTCCCGACAGCACGATGCCGTCGGTGTTGACCGCGACATGAATGTCTTCGCCGGGGAAGAGGATCTGGAGCTGCTGCTCGAGCGGCGTGATGGGTTGTTCGACCACCACGTCGTACTGGATGCGCTGGTCACCGCCCCAGATGATCAACGTGACAGTACCGGGGGCCTTGCCGTCGACCAGGATTTCGCGTTGGCGCACGACCGTCGCGTCGGCGATCGCCGGATTGGTAATGGCGATGCGTGTCACGTCGAATGGCGTTTCCAGGATCGTCGACCGGCCGGTCGTCAGCGGAATACGCGGCAGCGCCGGCGCGGGAATCGCCTGCGCCGGCGGGGCAATGGGCGGCGCCTGGGCGCGAATATCGGCTTGCGTGAGGCACGCGAGCGACAGCGAACAGAGCAGGGCGCCCAGGCGGGCGCGGGACGAACGCGTGAACACGACACTGGACATCAACGGACCACCTCTTCGCTCCGCTTAGCCGCGCGAATCGCTTCAACCGTGTAGACGGCCGGTTTCGGCGGTGGCGGCGCGGCGACCGCCTGGGCAACGGCAGCGGCCGTCGGACGCCGCGCCGCGGGTCGCGACGCAGCATTGGGTGCGGCGGGAAAG